>Ga0325405_1000038_pt1 | contig 116526 bp, 76 predicted proteins | sample PopdelMetagenome_21_FD_205663 | JGI IMG/M metagenome (GOLD analysis project Ga0325405, IMG submission 205663) | Populus deltoides microbial communities from Bellville, Georgia, United States - Xylem-Control-R2 | ecosystem: Host-associated > Plants > Phyllosphere > Stem > Wood/Secondary xylem...
TACATTTAAACCATAAAAAATATTAAAAAATAATTAATTTAATGTTTTTTTCTAAATAAAATACATAAACCACTACTCTCAAAGATTGGGGGCATAAATATATAAATTTTAAAATCAAATATTTATTACACTATACTTTAAAACGTGTGGGAAAATTACTATGTTGATACTGTATATATAAAATATTTGCATTGTCGACCACATTATAAATATTTAGAAGACTGTGGGGGGAATTGTCTTTTCTATTTTTTATTCCAAAAGTTGCTAGCGCGTGTTGAGTTAAGATATGACCACCAAATCCAAAAAACTTAAAATAATATTTTTTTTATATTTAAAAAAATGATTAATAACCCGTTGCGAAACATGGGCCAATATATTAGTTTTCGATTTCAACCATGTGTTCATACAAGATTATCGAAACAAAATTTGAAAAGTGTCCTTTTAACTTCCACTCTCTATATTTGGTATTTAAACTTTTAAATTCATCTTATTTTGATTTTTAATTTATTTAATATTATAATAACTATTGAACTCAATTTTATTTATTATTGAACTAAAAATAATAATAAATCATTCAAGTTTCAAATCTACTAAAGAATAAGTGACTGGGGAAAAAAAGTTTGAAACTAGCAACTTTGAAGTGTAAATTAATAAAAATACTAAACAATTGTGGCTAAATCATGAAATATTATTCATTATAATAGTATATTATTGTTTTTTTTAATTTAACTATTCAAAAACCCAATTATTTATTTATTTATTTAATTTTATCATTTAATATTAACTTATTTTAAAAATTATGTTTCCCGTTTTTTTTATGTACTTAACCCATAAATTTGGTTTTTTTCAACATCCAAATACTAGATTTGTTGGAAATGAGGCTTTATATTTTTTTTTCAATTTTCATTCTATGAATTTTATCTTAATCCCACGACTTATGCCATAGATTTAACTGGTTAATCCGAGTTGATCAAGGTCTTTTTTCTAAGTTGTTTTTTCTAATTAATTTTATTTTCGATTTCACCTTTCAATATTTGGTTGGTTGGAAACTAAGTTTTGTAATTTTCAGTGATTTGCTTTCTATGGTATTATTTTGATCTCATGACTTGTGTTGCAAGTTTTGCAGGTTGACCCAGGGTTGGCTCTGTTTATTTTTCTTACTCTTTTTAACTTGATTTTTTTTAAAATTGGGTTTCATCTTTCTTTTTTTTCTTTCAATGGAGTTTGTCCCAATTTCATGATCGAGTCGCAGGTTTGACAGGTTGATCCAGGTTGATTTTGTATGGTTTTTTTATTCTTTTTTAATTGATTTTTTTTCAAATATCACCCTCCAATAACTTGATCTTCTTTTTTTTTTTAGTTTTTCTTCTTCAATTTAATCTTTCAATGTTAATTTGTTTGGGAACTAGGCTTTTTAATTTTTTTAATTTGTTTTTTGTGGAGTTATCTCAGCATCATGAATTTATTTATTTTTCTCTATTTTCAGCCTTTGACATTGGTTTTGTTAGAAATGAAGCTCTGTAACTTTTTATAAATATATAAAGTTATCCATGTCTCTGACATAGATTGCAAGTTTAACAAGTTAGCACAAACTGATTTTTTGTTTTTTGTTTTTTTTAATTGATTTTTTTTTATTTTATCTTTCAACATTAGGTTGGTTAGAGTTTGAATTTTTTTAATTATTTTTATTTACTTTCCATGGAGCTAGTCTGATCTCATGATTTTGGTTGTGAGTGTGACAGGTTAATTTAGGATAACCCATGTAGTTTTTTTTGTCTTGTTTTTTATTTTTTTTTTCAAATTTTGCCTTCAACATGGGATTTATTAGGAATTGACATTCATAATTTATTTTAATTTATTTTCTATATGGGTTATCATAGTTTTATGATTAGAGTCATAGATTTGATAAGTTAATTCGAGTCAATCCAATAAATTGTTATCTTAATAGTTGAAAAAAAAATTTCCATTATATCATCATATTAAATTTACAAGCTTAGCGAACAATCACTTCCTTTACTATATGGAAGTGTGATAAAGATTGATTTTTGATAATGCTCTGGAAACTAGCATGTAGGGGACTTGAGTTTTTAAGTGTTTGGATAATGAATGATTATATGTTTAGGTTAATTTTTTATTTTTTATAATCAAGGGATCAAGAGGTTAGTGATAAAGATTTGAATTCCTACAAAACAATTTATTTTCGTGGGATTTAGAAACCCTACAATGATTAAGTCATTGTTACGATGATGAGTTATAGCAAGTGAGTTTTAAAATTATAAGAATCAAAATGTTTATTTTTAATTTATATATCATAAATGCTGAGAATATATTATAAAAAAAATAAAAATTACAACAGTTGTTCAAAAAGTATTTATAATCTTTCTAAAATTAATGCGTGCCAAGAAAATTAGAAGTTCTCCTCGCAAGAACTTGTTAATTTCTTCTGTGCAATAAGATTTCAAAGGCGAGAGATTGAGAATCACTCCCTCGATTCATTTATTCTTATTATTAATTTATCTTGTTATTACTGTCATTACTATCACTACTGCTATAAACCGAAAAAACAAATATGACCTGCTTTTTTCAGCTCGACACCGGCACAGCCGCGCAGGGAAGGTCATGATGGAATGGGACCCTACCGATTCAAGAGCAGTGTCAAGATCAAGAACCACACGCCATTGCAAGCCACATCATAAGCTTCGAAAATACATTTTTGGATGTATGTTGGTTGGACTTTCTTTGCACCAAACCCTAATTTAATAAATCCCATGGGACCATCACGCGAAGCCCCGGCCGGCACGTAGGCTCTCTTCATTAGCCAAAAACACAATCTACCCCCCAAAGGAAATTGATTTTATAAGCTATTTTGAAAACTCCCACCTTATCTCATCCAACCACCTCAAAAATAAAATATCAGATAACCAGAAAATCGCCAGCTTTAATTTAACTTATGCGGAGCTTAGTCGGGATGATGAATGAATAACAGCTAATTAATTAAATAATCTCAGTATTAATCAGGGGGGTTAAGACTCGAGGATTAGGCAGGGATTCGAGTAGATTATTTGACACGTGGCAGTTCCGATCGCTCGATCACTTGGGTGAACCAAGGGGGGTTGGGTTTTTACTTTTTAGTGACGCTCGCACTTGGCTTCTTGGCATTGAATGCGGGTCCCATGTCTAGCCTGACGCCAAAGGGGAGCAGCAGGGCACATAGTTCCATCATTTGCTGATGTCAGCAAAGCATCGGTAGGGCCCCACCTGGATAATGCCTCGTGGGACCCACTAGCTTGCAAGGACTCGGAGGCTTCTCTTTTCTCTGGTTCCATGGAAGCCACTTTGTCTTTTTTTTGTTGTTGTTGTTGTGACGAGAGAAATGCTTCATTCTTTTAACCTAACCTCTGCTTTCAATTTGATAGTGTGATTATAAATATTTTTTAAATAATTTTTTATATTAAAATATATGTTAATAATATTTTTTTATTTTTTAAAAATTATTTTTAACATTAGTACATCAAAATAATCCAAAATATACAAACTATATTAAATTTTAATAAAAAAAATTTAAATTTTTTAAGAACACAGCCACAACCGCGTTCCCAAACATTCCCTAAATTATATTTGTTTTCGTGTATTAAAGTCTTTTAAAAAGGATTTATTTTTTTTATTTTAATATATTTTTAAATAAAAAATATTTTAAAAAATAACTAATAATTAAAAAAAAAACCCTAAAATTATTGCTTTTCCTTTGTGGGAAGCATGCACGATTCAAAAATCTCCTCACCTATTTATGGAAACCCAGGAGGCCACAGATGATGAAACTCTTGTTCAGGGCCATGCCTCCTTAGTAACTCTTATCAAAGACCAGTACGGGACGCTTGCACGAGCACCGAAGAGGGTTTGCTGTGTGGTTCCTTGAAGTTAATTTGTGTGACCTCAGCGTGTATTCAAGTGTTGGGGATTAGTTTTTAAAGTGTTTTTTTTCATAAATATATTAAAATAATATTTTTATTTTTAAAAAAATTAATTTAAAACTAAAAAAAATCTAAATATTTTAAAAAGGAAATCCAACAGCACAGTAAAACACTTCCTAAATCTTGAAGTCCACATCATAACTCACTGCCCAGTTGTGAGTACCAGTGTTAGCATCATTATCTATGGAAAATCTCTTTATACCAATGTTTTTAAAGTGTTTGGTTAATAGGTTTACTGTGTGGAGAATAAAAAGTTATTGGAATTTGAAAAAAATTAAAACAGATTATTTTTCACTATACCTTTTTTTTTTTTTTTTACTATAGCTATAGATTTATATTCATAGTTGATATTGACAGTGAAAATCTTTTCAATTGCATCCCTCAATATTTTATATCATTCTCTTAATTGGATATATTTTTTTTAATTGCATCCTTTAATATTTCATACTATTTTCTTAATTGAATTATTTTTTCAATTGCATACCTCAATATATTAGTTCATTTTATTTTATGTTAGATTTAGTCCTTATGTTTTTTATTGTTATTTCTTTTGTTTTTAATCCTTTTTAATTAGATTTTTTTCTTATTTCATTCTTTAATATTTTATTGATCAGGATTTTGTAACTTTTCGAATCACAGATTTGAAGATTTGACCGGGTTAGCTTAGATCTTCTTTTTCTAATCCTTTTTTACAAATTGATTTTAGATGGTGTCATCCTTCTATAGGGCTATCCCATTATTATGTGTCAAATCACGAGTTTCACATGTTAACTCAATTTTGTCCAAAATAATTTTTTTTTAAATTTATTTTTTTTGTTGTTGTTGTCATCGTCGTCTTATTTTTTAAATCATATTATTAAGTTAATCAATATTTAATCTAGTTATCGAATTACTTTTACTTCTCTAAAAACATAATTGTCTTCTGAATTTTTTTTCTTTAGATTATTAAATTAATCAATATTTATTCATCGCGCGGGCCGCGGGACACCAATCCAGTTTTTAATTAATTATTGTTTGAATTTAAAATACAATACCATAAAACAAGTAAAATTCTTAAAATTTTTATAATATACTTATTAAAAATAATGATATGAAATCATTTCCTAAAGATGGCCTGAATACTTAATTCTTTTAAATTAACAACTCAAATTTCTAGATAAAATCTCAAAATATAAACAATCCAGTTTTTAGAAAATAATAAAAAATATATGAATAATTCACCTTTTGGAAAATTTTAAAAAGTAGAATTAATTTCAATGTATAAGAGGAGGTGACTCAAGATCATGAAATAAAGAAATAAAAAATGACAAAATATTATTTATTCGAATGGAAGAACCACCGGATGCGTTTTTGAATTATACGATTCCGTCGTGTTAATTTTATGCAATTGTTTAAAATGTTCCTCTACGTAGTTATATATATCTTTACTCCACATGATTCCAATAATGGCAAGAACTATTTCTCAAGAAAATAGAATATATATATATATATATATATATATATATATATATATATATATATATATATATATATTGCAAGATGGTGCCAGTTGCAGACTGGATTTGGCGCTCCGGACCATCTACTTGGCAAGTTGACGAACCCAGTTCTTGAAAGGGCGACAAATCTGATCTCAAACATGTAACGAAAATCTCGAAAATCTTTTGATTTCTTGTCTTAAAATCAAATCCACACCTTTAAGTGGTCCACGCTTTACCTGCGGGCTAGTTCAAGCCTTGTCACTTTTACCGAAATAATGGAGAAGGAACTCCATGATTTTCTAGAATTCAATAGGCTCATTAACAGGGTTTAACTGAATGATTATATCTTCATGTTAATATTTCATTCTTAGAAATTGAAAGAGCCAAAGATTGGCAGTTAAGGTCTCAGGAATTCCCGTAAAACAGTTGTTTTTTTTTTTTTTTTTAAGATTTTGAGATTCTTCGATGATTAAATCACTGACTTTATTATAAAAATTTGTAATAAATAAAAAAATAAACATCGTTCTTGATCTTTTATGATAAATGCTTTGAGAATATATAATAAGAAAATAAAAATCATAAATTATTTACCTCGGTGGTTTGGGTGATATTTATAACCCTTATACTATTAACCATGTTTTTTTTCTCAGGGGATCAAAAATCTTTTTCTCTTTAATATTTTAGTAATGAAGAAATCCTTTATATCAACATTAATGTTGATGTAAATGTTTATTGCAAAACATTAATGTTGATGAGAATTATCTTTTTATATAATTAGTGGTGACGAATAAACAATAAAGTTATAAAAGACTTTTATATTTTATTTCGTATACAATATTAATGTTGATGAGAATAACCCTTTCATAGCATTAATGTCGATTGAAATATATTTGGCTCTGAGAGGATTTTCATATATCCAAGGGTGTAGAGAAATGATTACCCTAAGCTCTTAGTATCATGGATTAAGGTTCTTAGAGATAGCATCGCGACCCAACATAAGGTTAGTAAAGATCATTATCTATATAATTTTAAATTTAATGATGTTGAGTCTGATATCTTTCCAGACCCAAATACAATTAGGCTTAATGTATAATTAAGTCTAAGAGAATTAGGTGTGACATTTTACCGGACCCACAAGCATTTGGGCGCACCATGTAGTTGAACTCAAGAATGTTGAGTATGATATTTTACCAGATGCACAACCGTTTGGATTTAGCGCGTAGCTGAACTCAATAAAGTTTTTAAACCTACAACTAATTGGATTTAACACGTAGCTGAACCCAAGAGTATTATGTATGATATTTTGCCAGATACATGAGCGTTTGAGTTCAGCGCGTAGCCGAGCTCAATGGAGTTGTTAAACCTATAATTGTTTGGGCTCAACACGTAGTTGAGTTCAAGAATATTAGGTCTAATATCTTACTAGAACTACGAGCGGTTGGTTTTAATGCATAACCGAGTCTAATAGAGGTTAGTCTAGTATTTTGCTAGAGTACAAATATTTAGAGTTAATATATAGCTAAGCTGAGGAATATTATATTCCCATCTTATTTCTGACCTTCTTCTATTCACGGGACTTTCAACCAAGTGAGTTGTATAAAAAATGTTGATGCATTAGTACTGTTCCCTGGCTTTCCTATGTTTGAGCTGCTACAATTACAGATCTTTTATGCCAATCCAATTGAAAAACCATGTGTTCAATTCAATAATTAAACCATTCGATATCGTCCTCGTAAAAAGCGAAACAACAACAGATCACACGAAATGTTATGAATCTAAAGCTTAACGTACACTATTTATTCGTCAAAGAAATGATTTCTTACTGAAAAAAGACGAGATTTCGTTCGAAACTAGCTCAGCTTTCTCCTGCTGAATAAAATGGTGGCCATCAATGACAACCACTTCAACGTTAGGTACAAAATCCTTGAATATTTCTCCATTAATGCAGTCCTTTGTCCCAAAAGATACAAACCCCACGTCTTTGTCACCAACTATGAATTTTGTGGGCACAGCAATTTTAACTCCCGGCCATGGTCCTAGAAGCTCCCAGTGATCCCTTCATAAAAAAGGCATACGTTATACATTCCGTGAATTAATATATATTTTCTTGTAAATTTTCTAATTCCAGAAGTAAATGATATGTTCCCAGTCGGATCAGAAAGGTGGATTGGTCTTAGCATACGTATGCAAATATGTCCAACTGAAGGATACCATCTAATCCATAAATAAAAATGAAAAAGACCAAAAAGTAGAACTAGCTAGTAATGCTTTCTTTCTTCTTCTTCTTCTTCAAACACTTTGGTAGGTTGATTTGAGTTCTTTGGAACGTGGACGGAAGGGAACGCCTAAGCTGACAAGTGCCCTCTCCGGCCTGAGGAGGCAAAGGTGGCCTGCAACTTCTGCACCCCAGTCACGCCCTACCACAAATGCCTGTTCAGGACCACGTACAATATTGCGCAACGAGACATCAGTTTATTTCATAAAACACGAGTTCTTATCACAGTAATTAAGTGAAAAAATAAAAAATAAAATCGACAGCCTAAAAAATTCTTTCCCCGGTCCTCTCCTAGCTCATTGAGAAAGGCCAATCAAGTCTCCAACGATATGGAGAATTAATGGTATACGAAGATGGATCCTGCGGACAGTCTGAGACTCCATACCGTCGCAGGTCTGGTGCGACGACATGGTAACCATGTGCAGCCAGCAGCCAGGTGATTAATTTGTCCATGAGGACCACAGTTCGGGGAAGCCATGAATGAGAAGAACAAGTGGTCCTTGCCCTTTTTCTGCTACGTGCATTGATATCCATTAACATGGATTTTTCTCGATCGTGATTTTTTTTCTTTCTAAGTTCTGTTCGATATCATTGATTTTTCTTCCTTCTTTGAATAGGACTTGCTACATTACTGAGAGACTGTGAACTTTCAGTATCGGTTGGTTTAGTCTTCCGCAGAAGATTCAACGCTAGAGACATACACATGCAGAGAATTCAAAGCTAGTGACGTCTCTAGAAAACTCATTCTGAAAATGAAAATGGATTTTCTTTGTTTATGGTGCATGATTACGCCTGCAAATAGATAGTTAACATCCTTTGGCACAAAAAGAAAAAAAGAAAAGAACAGGGGATAAGATCGCAAAGAATCCGGAATTTGAGGTTCAAAAAAAGTATCGTGTTTCTCTTGCTCAGAAATTTATGATTTTCGAGTATGTGCAAAGTATTGTGTTTTTTTGGTATTTTAAAATCTCATATTTTTTTTTTCTTATTGGAAAAATCTCAAAGGACAGATTTTTTTGAATTTAGAGATTAGAAGTTGCAGTTTCAAATTGCAACCTTTTGCAAAATTTAAGAATCTGGATACCATATTGGTTTGAATGAGCAAATAACATAGGCCAGATCAAAGCCTTGGACCTAAGATCCAACCCAGCCCAATAAAGCCCATATTTACTTACTCTCACGCCCTTAAGCAGCCCAAAACCCAACTGAGTACAAATAAAAGCCGAGATTTTAGGTTCCACCATACTTGCTTCTCTCCAACGTTTTGTGTTTGTGATTTAATAAAAAAAAGTTTTAAAAAATGATTTTTAATTATTGTTGTTTAGATTAAAATATATATATTTGATTAAAAGTTGATGTTGGATGATTGGTTAAAATTGCTGTTGAATTTGATGTTTGTATTAAAAATACCATGTAATTAATTTATTTTTTTCCTCTTCTTCGGAAGACTACACATGACTACTCTTTTTTATTTGATTTATGAAGGGTTGCCAGGACTGTGATATTTGGTGGCCCTCTTAATGGTGCTATGGCAGAAGATGTTCATCAAAGTGCCAAAGAGACTGGCACTGTGTGCTTTGTAACTTACCCCATTCCCAAGGAAAAGCTGTTAAAACATGGTAAGGGTTTTCTGTGACTAACTGAACCTTTGGGGTGTGTGGGCATGGGAATGGATAGTGGAAGTTTCCAGATTTTAACATGATAAGATGCTGTAAGCTGTTGCTAACTTTGTTTGAATTCCTTGTTCGCATGCACATACCTCATGTATAGTGTAAATTTTGTGCAAATCATATCTATGTGGTGGCTCTCTACCAAATACTGATCAAGGTTTCCTAATTCCAATTGGAAACAACCAAGTTGAAGCTTTTGACCCCCCCTCCCCATCCTTTTTTTTTGGTGTGTGGTGGTGGGAAGCAGGAGCCTTGGCTACTTGAATTTATCTTCAGAATTTGTTTTACTATTTTGTATTTGGTAGGCAGATGATGAGTTGATGTGAACCCTACAATCATATCATGATGCAAGTTTTCCTTTAAATAGAATGCGTTCTGATTCAATCTCTTCCATCTTAAAGCTAGGACATCAAGCTCCGTGACCATACATGTGGCCTTCCTAATTCAACTCAACCGTAACTTATAGAGCTGTGATGATAATTTTGAAATACAAATTGACAAAAAACTTGCCTTTACTTTCTTGCATATTTGCTTGCTGCTTGAAAACATTTATATTAAATGCTATGATATTATAACTGCAAGAGTGATTTACAATGTCAGCAGAGTGGGGCTCTGTTTCTTCTTGCATGCTATTTAAATGCCTCTGACACATGTTATGGTCCTCTTGCTTGTTCATTTGCCATTTACTTATGGAGTTAGGGATTTTATCTTATTTGAATACAGACATCTAATTGATTATTCCAATTTGGAAACTGTAAACCTATAGGTCCAGAAACTTAAGGGATTTTAGTTTGCCCTGTTTTGATGATAAAAAGGTTGCTTTTTTGTAAAATTTCTATGCCTCGAGCAAGATGGATGCAAATCATGCGCTTCAGCTGTACTTTTCACAAGTGTCAAAGAAGCATGTTCTTCCGTGGCAATGTTACACCAAAAATAAATAAAAGATGGAATTCTTTGGGCATGGCAGTTGGGGGGGGGGGTGGTTAATTTCAAATTGCTTGCTAGCATTGCAGTCTTGCTACATGAAAATGATGATTGTTTTTTACTCTGCATGTATTTCCATTATCGAGTCTGCTTCAAGGATTTCTTTTTGATAAAAAAAAAATTATCTTTTTGCCAGTTATTATCTCTTTTAGTGTTGTTCAGTTAGATCTTGCTAAGATGAGCCAAGAAAGTTGTAAATTCTTTGAGCATAGGAAAAATAATAGTTGAAGGTTTTTAATTGCATTTACCTAAATAAAGCAGGAAAAGTGAAAGATGTGCTGAAGATCTGCCTATTGACTAATGAAACTAGAGGTATTGTGTTTGCGGGTCAGGGTTCCAAGATACAGAAATAGAAAGTTAATGCCAGAAATCTCCCTTTCAAGGTTATTCTATGCTAATTTTGTTATCATTCACCAATACTTCTTTCTGGAGGAGCTTGATTTCTAAACTAGTTTACAAAACATAAATGCATGCAAAGCCAAATGAGACTAAAGATGTGTTTGCATCATCGGGATTTGTTTGTTATCCAAGGGTTTTGCATTTGTCAAATTCACATGCAAGCAGGATGCAGAAAATTTATTCCTTATGAACCATGATGCCTTACTCTTAGAATACAGCTTTTGGATTCCATAAAATTTTAAATTTTTACTTTTGCCTTTTTTTTCTTCAGGCCATCCAGAAGTTTGACAGGAAAAAGTTTGGCAAAAGACCCACATCTGTTGACCGGGCTGTTCCAAAAAAGATCTATAGTACTGGTGCTAATGTGTCTGCTGCTTCAGAAGATGGTAAATGGGTGTCTAACTGTGTCGCGTTTTCTTAACAGGACCTTGACATTTACTTAAGTCTGTAGGGTTTGGTGAAGCTTTTTAGTGCTTGTACAGAACATCAGATTGAAAGAGACAGTAGCAGTGAGGATTTGGATGATGATGAAGACGATGACGACGAAGATGATACAGAGGTTATTTGGATGATGGTTATCAAGGGAACTCCAGCTGCTGAAGGCATTTTAACTAGCGATATGGCTAAGAGGAACAGGTAATTTCCTTCCCCTGTTTTTTTTTTTTTTTCCCATTTATTTGTGTTTGGAAATGAAGATGGAAAATGTATGGTGCATGCATGTAGTCTATTAGTTTATATTTGAAAGGTTGGCCAGTGTTTGTTCCAGGCAGTATTGGTAGAGATGGTTCTCTCTCAACCCATGCAGCATCCCCAGAAATGAGAAGCTATACAAAGATAGTGCCTTTGATTTTTGGTTCCTGTCCCTGAAAGAGGATGTATCTTTCAGATACATTATGATGATGCTTTTCAACATTTGAATTGATATTTGTGCTGCTTTTGTACAAGTTTACTATCTTCCCATATCTCATAATGTTTTTGAGCTTTGCATGTTGCAGGAAGAGAAGATGACTAAGCTTCAATCTCCAAATTTTCATGTTGTATACAATTTACCAAAGTCAATGACCGAGAAACAACTGAAGAAGCTTTTCATTGATGCTGTTACCTCACGCGCTACAGAGCAAAAGCCTGTCACTCAACAGGTTAGCTACAATTCTTTATAGTTATTTTGGATTCTTGTCTTTTTTTTGTTTCTCTATATAGAGTTTTGCTTATATCCTGAGATAACTACCTTACTTTCATATTGCTGATGCAGATAAAATTTTTAAAGAGTATAAAGAAGGGAAAGGTCGTGATCATTCATGGAGAGTTGCTTTTGTTGAGTTAACCGTGCATCAGCATGTGCTGGTTGACCCGAGGGTTCCTAATAATCCTGGTAAGGCATTTCATTGTCTTGTTATCTCCTATTAATATCTTGTCAGAAAATCTGTTCCTAACAACAATGCTATGTTTACCTACTTGTAGAAACTTTTGGTCCTGAACATGGCCTGATAGTCTCTTTTGCTCTTGATAATGTTCAAATTTTGAAGCTACGAAAAGCTAAGCTTTGAGCTCAGCAGCTGGAAACCCATAAAAGTTCTCAAGATATGCAGGAAAACGACGAGTCACAGACATCAAATGCCATTCCAAGCCAAAAGCAGATGTCCAGAAAAGGGAAATCCAGAGTTGAGAATAGAGCAGTGAAGGACACTCGAAATCAAATAGAATTGATGAAGTGAAAAATAAGGATTCTGATAGAAAATTCTTGAAAGAACGTGGTACTAAAAAGCATACTTCTGACAAACCTGAAGGTGAAATTTCGGAGAAAAGAAAAGGGCTAAAAAAGAATTAAGACTCTGTGGGACAGGACGTGGTAGATAAACCTGACATGCTGATCGAACAATACAAATTGAAATTCTCCAAGCATACTTCTGACAAACCTTAAGGTGAAAAGCAAGCCAATAGACAGCTTAAAAGATGGTTCCGATTATGATTTCCTTTTAGTGGGTTTTTGTAGCATTTAATGGTGGATTCTTTCGTAGAAGAGTTGCGGTAATTGATTTTAATGCAATTGCTAGACAGTTTTGTACTCTGAAATCTGACAGTTTTGGTTAACCTGTAATCCCGCATATGTGTTGTAGAAATATGTTGAATTCGCTGTTCCTTCAGCAAGAACGGTTCTAGGCCGATTGATGTAATTCAGTATTATAATACAAGATTAATTGGCAAGAAGCATTTTTTACTTGAAAATTGCCCAAAGAGTCTCTAAGCAAGCCTCCTGCACCTGCCAAACCTAGAATTCCTTTGCTCGCACCATCCGTACCTAACATTGTCCAGCCTTCCAATGGGGGAACCCACCTGATATATTTAACTTTCTCTCTCTTTCTTTCTTTTGGTTTTAATGGATATTCTCCACTACTGTCTTCAATGGAGTTTTGAGTATCATCAATGTTCGGGCTGGAACCTTCCCCTTCAATCTTATCAATGCATCGTTTGGAGTTTACTTTGATTAAAGCAATAATTCACAAATAGACATGCCTTACCAATCAATTCACAAATAGATATTTCATTGCCGTCCAAAAATTAATGTAACAATCCACAGTATTAGCGTTTACTAAAGCTATTTTGAGTCTTTGACAGGAGAACTCTTTTTCTATGATAAAAGCTAGGCAGCTGGCCACGACAAAAGTAAAGGAATCAAGTTGTAATTTTCCAAGTGCCAATTAAGGAGGAAATGATGGGAGAGAGAGAGGGAGAGAGAGAGAGAGAGAGAGAGAGAGCACTTTACTGTATCCCGGTTCTTTTCTTTAAAGGGGTGGCAATCAGGGGCGGAGGCATGTTGAGGGCTAAGGTGGGCTTTAGCCTAGTTTAAGATTTTATCAAGATTTTTTTAACTAGTTTTGTGTAATTTTTTTTTAATTCTCGATTGAGTTATTAAAAAATTCTAAAAATTTACATGAAACTTTCTAATATAATATTTTAGCTTGGATTAAAATTTCAGAATTTTTTGAAAAATTCAAAAATTTGATGAAAAATCACAATTTGACTAGTTTTACGTTATTGGACGTAATTTTCAATCCGACCATCAGACTGAGTTAAAATTTTACGAAGAATCTTAAAATATATTGAATAAAATCTGGTTAAAATTTTAGGATGAACAGAGCTTGATAGTGCTAACAAAAAAAAACCATCAAATAAAAGCAAAATGACTCATTAAGAGTAAAATGGTTATTTGCCATTAAAAAATAAAACAAATCAACTCTTCCTTTCTTTTATAAGTTTTTGACTGGGTAGAAGTATAATAGGAAAAGAAAGAAAATAAAAGGTTAGAGAGAAATAGAGAAAAGTAAGGCAAAAAAATAAAAAAAAATCCAAGAAAAAAAAAGAAAAGTAAGAGAATAATTTTGTAAACTTACAAAGTCCAACTTAAAAAACACCACTATAAAAAAGAATCAAGTGAAGGAAGGAGGAATTAAGAGAGGGAAAAAATTTAAGTACTTTGTTTTCCAGTTGACGTAGAATTGTTATTTTATCCCGGTAGAGGGGTTGTTACAATATCATTTCAGATTCGATTATAGATGAATTATATTCCATAAAATATCGAAGGATGTAACTTTAATAGTGGGTTTATTTTTACTTTCACTTCAATTTTATGTACTTTTAAATTTAATTTTTAATATTTTGGGTAGTGTATTTGAATTAAAACTTTACTGTTAACTTTAAAAATTTATATATATAAGTTAATAATTAATCTTGAAAAATATTTATATGTTTATTTAATAGTTGGAAAAATTCCTGGCTCTACCCTTGATGGCAATGCTAAATGATGGGCCATGGTGCCATTTTCTTGTGCGTGCTTTTGATCTCCATGTTGCTATGGTGTAACCTAAGTGCATAACTGGCATGATGGCACAGAGCATGTCTAGTGGGAGATGGCCAAGAACAAAAACACGTACTTGAAAACCACTCCACTGCTGATATAATAGGGTTTATTTCCATTGATTGATATACACGGTACTAAATTATAAATCAATGGGACCCCTCGCATGGGCATATATTTCAAAAAGGCGCTCATTTAGATTGAATCCGATGAACTGCTTTCACTGCATCTATTCATTCATTTGACTCTGATGGGCCTTCCTTTTTCCATTTCTGCACCACCGATAGCTCTCGCCAACCGACATAAAATTATTGATTTTTTGTAGTTTTTCTAATCCAGATTTAGTATATATTTTGCAAGATCAAGGATTGTTTGTGATAAGAAGAAATTCAAAATCAAGTAGAGGATAACGTGCTGAGGTTTGCACACAACACGTATACGGGGTTGGTTACCAGAGCTGTTAGCATATGACCCATGCATGTCCTTTTCCTGTTCTTTGTTCTTATCATTACATTGCATTGCATGTATTTCTTAAAAGTAGTGGCTCTCATTTGGATTGGATCATCAAAAGACGGCATAATTCTCGCAAACACAGATACTAAATGATTTTGTTTTCGGGCCAAATACTCTTACCTTATTTTATTGCAATTTGTGTTGTTGGTTTAGGTTTAATGTTCAGCACAAGCATTCTTATGCTTCGTTTTTTTCCTCCCTCCTTTACAAAGGAAATGTGGGATATTTTGAGACTGCCCCTCGTCTGCTTTGCATAAAATATTACCACCAGTCCTTTACACCTCTAATTTTTCTATAGGGGTGGAGGCAGTGCTTTTGAGTGGTTGGCAATGCCCTGTGTTTACCCTTTTGAACCAAGAATCTTCCTTCACAATCATGTAATATTAGGTAAATTGTTTTTTAGACCCTATAGATTAAGCAATGCTCCACTTCTATCCTGATAGATTAAAATTCTACAAGGTTAAACCCTATAATCCCCCAAAAGTTTTAAACTCTAACGCATCGCTTCTGTGTGAAATTGCTCGCTTAATGCTCGCCTTTTTCCTATTTTTTCTTTTATGTCTCCGCGTTATTTGCCATTGGCTATTTAACAACAAAGGGCCAAGATTTGAACTGCTTGGAAATTCTGAGGCTTGTATCGGGAAATTTTAAACAACAGAGGCAGAAGTGGAACATTGCAGTGGTTAGAATGTACTTTATCTTCATATTATTTGGTAGTAAAATACTTCAAGACAAAAGTACCATTGTGTAGATGCGGATTGGTAGTCCAATAACCACTTTCCTTTTCTTTCCAATTTCTATTCTTTCTTTTCCCACTTTTTATACTTCTTTTATCGACTTCCCAGGCTCCCTTGTCTCTCTTTCTCAATCTCAGAAGAGAAAATGGCAGCCAACTCAACTACCAAGTGGTTGTTTTCTCTCTCTGTAGTTTTGTTAACAAGTCTCCAGTTGATACAGTGCAATGTTACTTACGACAAGAAGGCACTTATTATCAATGGGCAGAGGAAGGTTCTCTTCTCTGGTTCTATTCACTATCCTAGAAGCACCCCTGAGGTTTTCTATTTCCCATACTCAATAACCATTCTCGCATTTTTGCCAAGAAAATACTGTTTCCATGTTAAGGATTTTATTACAATTTTGGCTTATGTGTATTTCTATGTATGTTTTATTACAATTTTGGCTTATGTGTATTTCTATGTATGTGTCCATGAAATGCAGATGTGGGAAGGTCTTATACAGAAGGCTAAAGATGGTGGTTTGGATGTTATAGATACTTATGTCTTTTGGAACCTTCACGAGCCTTCTCCTGGCAATGTGCTTTGCTCCTTAAACTCTGTTTCTTCTGTTTTCTCGTAGTTGTTCTTGCATTTTCTGTTATCACATTGATTATTTCTGTGTTGTTTTTTTTTTCGTAGTACAATTTTGACGGGAGATATGATTTGGTTCGGTTCATCAAGTTGGTCCATGGAGCTGGACTTTACGTGCATATTCGGATTGGACCATATATATGTGCAGAATGGAACTTTGGGTAATGGTAGAGATAGTTTTTCCTTTATGTGCTTCAAGATTTGAGGTTCTTTACCAATCTTTTGTCACATTTTTAGAGGGTTTCCTGTCTGGTTGAAGTATGTTCCAGGGATAAGCTTTAGGACAGATAATGAGCCTTTCAAGGTCTCTCTCTATCTGAACATCTATTGGCATTTTGCAAGAATCCAAATGGCTATGTGAACTTGGTTGTTACTGTCTTATCATCTTGATTTTGCAGTCGGCAATGCAAAAATTCACCCAAAAAATTGTTCAAATGATGAAAGATGAAAATCTTTTTGAGTCGCAAGGTGGCCCAATAATCCTCTCTCAGGTATGGTTTTCAATTATCTTGCTCTATAATTCAGGCTTTCAAGAGAGCTATAAATCACAAAGATCTCCAACTTCGTATTCATTAAATTTACTCTTTCTTATACTCTTAGATTTCTTTAGTGCAGATTGAGAATGAGTATGAGCCTGAAAGCAAGGCATTTGGATCTCCTGGTCATGCATATATGACTTGGGCTGCACATATGGCTGTTTCGATGGATACCGGGGTTCCATGGGTTATGTGCAAGGAGTTTGATGCCCCAGACCCAGTGGTAAGAAAACTAGTATATTTCCTCTAAATTTATTTCATGTTGATGGATTCGTTGTTGAAGTCCTTCAATGAATGAAAACATTTGATATCAACAAGTGAAGAAACTTATTTTGTTGCAAGGAATTAAGACAGAACCCTCAATTTTAATGTAAGTGTCATTTCTGCTTTAACAATGAGGGTCTTAAACCATGTTAGTAAATCTTATCAACAGATAAACACCTGCAATGGTTTTTACTGTGACTATTTCTCTCCAAATAAACCTTACAAACCCCCAATGTGGACTGAGGCATGGACTGGCTGGTAAGTTTCATGCTTATCATCGGTCCTTGAAAGTGTTCTGTGGGGATGCATACTTTTATTTGCTTTTGGTATTTTGTATAGGTTCACAGACTTTGGTGGTCCAAACCACCAGCGCCCGGCTGAGGATTTAGCATTTGCAGTTGCTCGGTTCATTCAGAAGGGAGGCTCTTTGGTTAACTACTACATGGTTAGTCTGCCAACTTTACCATTACATTCGATGCTAAAATCTCATTAACAATAATTGATCCCACAAAACTTACACAATTCTTTGTATTACAAGAAGCAAATGCATTTACTTTCTCTTGTCCTCCAGTCCTCAAAGAAAAAGCAGAACAACTTCCTTTAAGGACAAGGAAGATTCTGAACTTTGCATCTGATAAAGGTTCTAAATAAAGTTTTTCTTGCTTTTCATAAAGCTTCCGCTGTCAAAAGAAACATTACATCTTGTAGTTAACAGATTATGGTCTTCCGATAAGGCATAAGCTGGATTTCTCATTTGACACGCTACTCCGAATTGTATCACGCTCTAAACAATGTAAATATCATTACGATCAAGATAATTATTTTTGCAGTACCATGGAGGAACCAACTTTGGAAGAACTTCTGGAGGCCCTTTCATCACTACAAGCTATGACTATGATGCGCCGATCGATGAATATGGTGACAAATTTGAGCTCATCCTGTGATTTAATCAACTAGTCTGTTTTTGATATTTCACCAACTCATGGCAGCTCCATACCAATTCAATAGGATTGATCAGGCAACCTAAGTATGGCCACTTAAAGGAGCTACATAAGGCTATTAAATTATGTGAAAAAGCTTTGCTCGCTGCTGATTCTACTGTCACATCCCTGGGAAGTTATGAGCAGGTTTGTAATGTTAACTCTACGGAGGATGTGAGAGAAATAAATTCACCAGCACATGCATACTGTTGTGCAGTTTATATATGCAAACCCTTGTTGATGCAATATAACATTTTTCAGGCACATGTATTCTCTTCTGATTCTGGAGGCTGTGCAGCTTTTCTGTCAAACTACAACACGAAGCAAACTGCAAGGGTAAAATTCAATAACATCCAGTACAGCCTGCCACCTTGGTCTATCAGCATCCTTCCAGATTGCAAAAATGTTGTTTTCAACACTGCCCAAGTAAGTGAAAGAAAACAATAAGGCTTTCTTCCAATTCACCGTACTTTGTAAATCTTTCACTGGTTCCTTTTTTATTTACTATTCAATCATTTTACTGCAATTCATCCTGTATCATGGCTTAATTAAATATACATGCAATCCCTACCATCATGATGAGATACATTACTTTGTATGATTTCGGCAAAAACAGAATGTACTTTTGGCAAGATATTGTGGAACATGAACCATATAATATCCCTCAATTTGCAGGTTGGAGTTCAAACATCCCAAGTGCACATGTTGCCTACAGATTCTGAATTGCTTTCATGGGAAACCTTCAACGAAGACATATCATCAGTGGATGATGATAAAATGATCACAGTTGCTGGCCTCTTGGAACAATTAAATATAACCAGAGATACCAGTGACTACCTGTGGTACACAACGAGGTGAATTTTAGTTAATTTTGCCTTTTTTTGAACCCTTGACAACAAATAAAAAGTAACCATTCGCAATCAAAATTTCTGATTCCATGGTGATTCTAGTGTTCATATAAGTTCATCGGAATCATTTCTGCGTGGAGGCCGACTTCCCGTTCTGACAGTGCAGTCAGCAGGCCATGCATTGCATGTTTTTATCAATGGAGAACTTTCAGGTAAAGTGTTGAATTTTACATGCACCAAGTAGTGCTGGATTATTCGATGCAAGGCTATTATTTCTTCAGAACGAAACACCATGAAAGATAAGATAAACTGGATCTCTAACTATGGCAGGATCTGCACATGGGACTAGGGAGCAAAGGAGATTCACATTTACAGAAGATGTGAAATTCCATGCTGGGAAAAATAGAATTTCACTGCTCAGTGTGGCCGTTGGATTGCCGGTAAGTTCTCCAATCCCCACACAGAAGACTTGGGTGGTGTATGTGATGGGGGCAGGACAAGAACACGACAATTTATACTTGTCTAACTTAAAATGGTGCATGGAGCACGGACATAGTCACAGGGAACAAGACAAGAAGTATCCCACATACAATCTTGTTCTGTCTCATCTGCAAGCCAAATATGCCACTAAACAGGGGCGAAGCTAGAACTAGGGAAAAAATTAAAATACCTTTTCAATAGATAGTATTACATAACTAGTATTACTTTACTATATAATACTGGATATAAACAAAATTACAAAGTCAAAATTGAATTGTAAAACATGAAATAGTCTATAAACAAATTGCTTTTTAGTAGATTTGTGGTGGAATAATGAGAAAGCTTCAAAAACTATGGGGGCAAATTGTATAGTAGGGGGGGAGGGGGGGACTGAAATCTTAAAACTAACAAAGACTATTATGAATTTGTTTGAAAGAAAAGAACAATATTTGTTTTCTGGACTGAAAAACAATAAATTTGGCATTTTGATTCTTATTATAAATCTGGCTCTTCTTTTGGACATAATCTATGTCATGTCCTTGCCATCTTTAAATTATTACTCGGACTGTTTTGAACTGATTTTTATGCTGCTGGTTGTTGAAGAATAATGGTCCCCGTTTTGAGACATGGAACACAGGAATCCTAGGGCCAGTTACTCTCCATGGCCTCGACGAAGGGCAAAGGGACCTGACCTGGCAAAAATGGTCGTACAAGGTCGTTCAGCCTTACACATCTGTGATTTATCTCTTGACCTTTCTTTTGTCTCACTTTTTTTTTTGTTTCCTTTCCTTAGGTTGGGCTTAAAGGAGAAGATATGAATCTACGATCTCGGAAATCCGTTTCACTAGTTAATTGGATACAAGGGTCCTTGGTGGTAGGGAGACAACAACCATTGACATGGTACAAGGTAAAACAGCAAAAATTTTATGTCTCTTGACTCTTGCAGTTTATATGTTGTATTTGTATTTGAGGTACTTTTTGTAGTTTTGATCTGAAAAAAGTAAACTTAAAAAAAATATTTTTAGATAGTTGAAGTTTATGTATAGTAAAAAAAACATGTGTAAAATATTTAGATAAATTTTTTTAATTTTTTTATCATGAATATTTATAAAACTCAGTTAAAAAAATATGTCCTATATTTTAAACTCAATTTTTTAGTAAATACCACAACATAAAACTTAATTTTTTAAAAACCAAATATAGTATTGAGTTTAATCCACCACTTGACATGAAAGCTGGTAGTGATTTTGGTTAAAAGCTGTTTTCACTTCTTATTGGCCTTGCAGGCCTATTTTAATTCACCAAAAGGAGATGATCCCCTGGCTTTGGACATGGGCAGTATGGGGAAGGGCCAAGTGTGGATCAATGGGCATAGCATCGGAAGATATTGGACTCTTTATGCTGAAGGAAATTGCAGTGGATGCAGCTATTCGGCTACATTCCGGCCTGCAAGGTGCCAACTGGGCTGTGGCCAACCAACTCAAAAATGGTAAAAGCTTCTTTCTACATAGTAACGAGCACTATCAAGGGAAAAAACAGCTACTAAATTGACTTCGATTGTTGCACGTAATAGGCTGATGAAAATATCACTATAAGAGTAGGTGTGCGTGGCTCTACTTTCTTGCTAAAACCCTTTTTACATTTTCAGGTACCATGTTCCGAGGTCATGGTTGAAGTCGACTCGAAATTTGTTGGTATTATTTGAAGAAATTGGAGGCGACGCGTCAAGAATTTCTCTTGTAAAACGATTGGTGACGAGTCATTGATTCAAAGCCATACCCTCGACAAAGAAAAACGCTTCTCCATGCTCTTATGAGTGCTTTCATGAGCCGTGACATACCACCCTAGCCTTCCTCCTACCATCCTTCAACACTATTTATATAGGATATCCTTTCTAGTGTACCTAGCTAGTTGTTAGGTGATGGCAAACCCCTTCGCTCATAAGTTATAAATAAAACTTGCAGTCCCTCGTCCTTTTCTGGAGTCCCTCGTCTTTTTCTTATGCTGGTTCTGGTTGACAGTCCCGGGCCTTGGGGTCCGCCGTTACTTTTCAGTTTTCATCTTAGGTCGTTCAAGAACCACTACGGCAATTCACCTCTAACAAATGAACCAATACGGCAATGAATAGACCTAAAAGGTAAATGGTCCAGGTCTCCAGGCTACTCCAAGCCTAGCTTATTAGAAAAAACAAGAGAGTATAACTTAGTTAGCAAAGGTTAATGTGCAAAAGACTGCTTCTCCAAGAGATACTCGACTGATTACACAAAACATTTCATGCTGTGATTTGTGAGAAAATCCTGTTAAGATTTGAAACGTAATCCATTGTTAATCTTGCAAATGCAAGAATTTTTCAATAGCAAGTAATGTTTTTTTCTCCAAGCTCGATGGATGAATAACTGAAGAAGATAACTCAAATTTATAAATGCTTAGCTGTTTTCTTAGGATTTGAATACAAGATATAAAATGAAATTATAAATCTTGAATCTTAGTGACTAAAAGAATAACCCGTTGGCGACAACAAAAGAAGTTTATAAACTTAATTCTAATTGAAGGTCATCTTAAAAGAGAAAAACAAGGTTCTTTACAAGTTTTTTCAATGGGTGTTTTCATGAATCAATGCACTGAACCTCACTTGATAGGCTGACATGGCTCACGAGCTGCATGAGATACGTGATAATTACTATCCCTTCTTTCCCTTCAATGCATGGCATCTGCAGGCAAATTATCCTTTGTGTAGCATAGATACATATGCCAATCAAACAAATTCCATTTTTTTTTCAGTCACAGCAACAGCAGCAGCTGAAATAGCATTACTCGTTGTAATCGTTTACAAGTAGAGAGAAACAGAGCTTGTGATGGGTTAGAAATCCAAGTGACTTGACGGGCACTGAGAAGTCTTGCATTTCTAGCCAACCAAGCAGACACTTTGTTAGCCTGCCTACTGATGTTATAAGAAGTGATCCAGGAGAGATACAGAAGGTTAGACTGTGGACTTTTTTGATTAATCTCCCAGACCATTGCACAATCTTGATCGATCACCCTAACTGCTGCAAGAGATTCTGATTTCACCAAAATAGGAGTACAATTATAAGTTGCTGTTATATTGATTGCTTCGCGAATTGCAACAAATTCCTTTTGAATCTCTTATAGCTTGATGTCTCAATATGAATGAGTGTATGTTTGATATCATGTTACAAAAATATATAGAAATAATATTTTTTAAGATTTTTTTTTAAGATTTGTATATTAAAATCATTTAAAAACACTTTAAAAATCTTTAATTTAGTGCTTTTTTTCAAGTAAAAAACACACTTTAAAAAGCTTATTATAAGGCAAAAATGAACACCACCAGAATAGATTGAAAAAATGGAGTAGTCCTCCATTCTACCTTTTTCCGTATTGCTTTCTTGTTCTGTAGTTGCCTTTTATTTTTCAAGATAGAGACGACAACAAGCTCGATTCATGAGGATTACTTGATAATAAATTATTAAAGCAGAAAAATTCATTGGATAATGTGTGTGTGTGTGTATATATATATACATGAGTTTAATAAATTATCTTAAATACTAGGAAGTAAACAACATATCAACAACATAATTAAATTCATTATACTATCAGAAAGTCCTGCAAGAATCCATGTTTCTTGTATGAAGTCCCATCATAGGCCTTTTCCACATCGACTTTAATCTACAATCTGTCTTCCAAGAACAAAACTTCTTTAAGCATCAGGGGCTTGAGATGATCCATACATCTGTGTTGCCTTCCTTTATAGCTTGTTATATTGTGTTTGTCTTGATCTTCTTGTTTGATCTTGCTAGAAAATATGCTTCCTCGGCATTTATCGCCTCACTTTCTCTAGAGAGCATCATTCATTTTCACTTGAACTTCCACATCTAGATTTGAAACTAACTAAAATACAAGAAGATTTTTTTAAATATAGAAAATTAAATGGGCTTACATGCTATTTAAAGAATACTAAAGAAGCTTATAATAAAAAATTTATATAGAAACTAAAGATGTAAAATTTAAATTTAAAATATTAAAAGAAACTGAAAGAGGTAGTGGTTTTATTGTGCACTTATTTACTATTCACCCTCTCACAAATCACTATGGATTGAAACAATGATTTTTTTTTATTTTTTAATTTGATCCCTAATTTTTTTTGTTTTGCACAATTGAACCTTTAAGACCCAAATTAATAGCCAATTAGTTCCTTTTAAAAAAAAAGAGAGGGTGAAATTAAAAAATTAATGACCAAAGTGAAAAACATGGGCAAAATAGATAGCAAATTCTAATTTCATCAAGAAAATTTAGTTATCTTTTTAAATTAATAGATGATCAGCCCCTTAGGTTTCCAGAAATTTCGGTGTTAAGAGAGACGACTTATCATTGACACCTATTCCAATCACCAAGATTGTAAACCCCTCAAAAATGCACAATTACAATCCTAGAAAATGAAAAACAGGGTTTTGAGCTTCCCGAAGTCATGGTCAAGAGAGGAAAAGAGGTGGGGAAAACTTTGATTGGCTTGTATTCAAAACTCATTTTATTACCCGTTAAGGAGCTATAAACTCATTTAAATAAGTTTGAATGAAAATAAATAAATTTAATGTATAATTTTTGAATTTTTGAATTAAGGTTATTGGAGGACAATTTGAAGAAAATATGAAATTGTCATAGTTTGATGTAATTGTGATGAAATAGGTTATAAATGATACAAAATAATGAATAATTGAAGAAGAAAGATGAGTGTTTTTTTTAGGGAGGAGGGGTTATAATGATTTGAATTGGATTTAAATTAATCTATCTAAATGTGGTAAAAACAAATCCTACTTTAGCTTAAAATCTCATTAAAAGAACGAGGATAATTATTTAAAATTTATGATTTAAATGATGTTAAAATTAATGCCTGAATATAGCTTGAATGACTAAATTGAAATGTGTTTAAAATTAAGGTATAGAAATACAAAGTAAAAGAGTTAGGTAAAATTTATGATAGTTATGAAATGCCAATGAGTATTAAACATTAGCAAATGTGACTACTAATGTTAGAGGAAGCTCAATGTATTTTGAATGTGAATTTTGAATACAATTATAAAGTTTATATACATAAAATTGTGTATAAAGAAATAAAAGTTGTTAATAAGTGAATAAAATTGAGATGGAACTAAAATGTAGGTTTCTAAAATTGATAAATAAAGTAGTTTGTTAATAAATGGTATCTTATCGATGCAGGAGAGACTTCAAGAATAAGACTCCAAATGAAAGGAACTGGACCTACAGGAGAAGCAAATAGATGCTTTTAAACCTTACTCTTTTAAATTCCAATATTCCATGCATAACAATCTTTAGTCTAGAATTTATCTTGAAATTTTATGAATGAGTATCAAGATGTAAGAAAGAGTAAATGGAATCGTTGACTTGAAATGGAATCATGAGAAAAGGCCTCTTTGATGGGGAGGTGATTTAATTTAAAAAATATCAACCTACCATTAGGTATAGAGGTTAATGTCAACTTGCCATTATATATGAAAGTTGATGTTAACATGCCATTAAGATAAAGGTCAATACCAACTTGCCATAAAAACAGAGGTCGATATCAACTTGCCATTAGGTATGGGGGTTGAGAAATTAGAACCTGCCTATTATATACATAATAGAGGTTTTGTGGAATTTGAATTATAGAATGGAATTACCATTGAGAAGGAGATTAAGCAATATACTGAGTTATAATTATATGATGCATGAAAGAAAACTAGTTTACGAAAGAAAGAAACTTGATGATTTGATTTAATGTACGAAGATATGAATTATTAAAAATATGAAATGAATCGGAAAAAAGAGAGGCAATGTCAATTGGTTATATCATGATGTAAATTGAATGTTTGTGTTAGTTCATTAATTTATTATAAATAAAGTTTTGCTCTCTAATGATTGAAATGTAATCTAACATTCATGATTGCTCTATATAATCGGACCATCTTGATCTATCTTTTAGATTGTTAGTTTTATGTAGTTAAGATAGTATTTTGTTAAGATAGTTTGATGATATAACCATGTAAAAAACTATCCTTTTGGTTTTGTATGAATTACAATATATTGTTTCATTAAAGTTCTAAACTTATTCTATTTTTGTTTGTAAAAATGTATAGATAATATGTATGGGTTCATGTTCTAAATTTCATAATTGATAATCTTTAGTTGTAATTTAAATTAAATTACATAAATATATTTACATTGTATTAAAATGTTATGTTAATTGGATGAAAGAAAAAGTGAAATGAATGATGTTGTTACAGACATGCCTAAGATTGCGAAGACTTTGTTGTGTTAAGTGTTCATTACAAATATCAATAATGATGTATGTATAATGATAAATAAATAAAGAAGACTATGTTAAGATTTTGGTAGAAACAAGAAATTTTGAATAGGTGATTGTATATAATAATGTAAAAGAAAAATATCCTTATCTACCATGAGAAGACGAAGTTAATCTGACATTGGTATGATTAAAACATGGGTTGTTACAAAAATGGTTAATATTTGGTGTCAACGGGTTCCACTAGGTGAGGAAAGTCTTATGGTGATTGTTTTAAGCCTTAATATAGCCTAAAAAATTAGATTTAAGTCAGGATGATATATTTTATTTGTTTTGATTTTGTGATTTGGATGGTTTTATGGATTTATTAGGTTGATATGTTGATTTCTTGTTGTTCTTAGAGTGTTTGTAAGGTGTTTTTGGGTTGAAATAAGTTGAAAATGAGTTTATTGCCTTGTTTTTCTAGCCATCACAGTGGTGGCTGAAATCTGGGCCCTAGCAGCCAACGTGTTGGTTGTGTATCTTTTTTTTAAAAAAAAAAATAGGAGTGGATGACAAGTCATACATCCCTTTAAATAAATAAATAAAAGGCTTAGGTGCAGAGGTTTGAGCTTGAAGTCCCACAAATTTGGGCTTTTCCTTTCAAAGGTCAGGGCACTGGATCATTGGGCTGCGTGCTGGGTTCTTTTTCAACCCTTTTTTTTTTAAATATATTTAAGTTAGATATAAATTTATATAAACAATATTGAACCTGATTAACTCTATACTCCGAATAACAACTTCGACGGTTTAAGCCACATCACCTAAGCTATTTTCTCTCTCTTTTGTATGCATTCTTTTGTCCCTCAATTTAAAAAAAAATACAATTTTTCCATTTGCCTTTGCTATCTCAGTTTCATGTGCCTTTCCTTTTCAAAAAATATTTTATGCAAAAAAAATTGACAAAAACTTTATTGTCATATAAATCTATCAAACAAAAAAATTTATGAGAGAAAAAAATTATTGAATTTGATGACATTCATGACTTGCGTTGCAAGTTTAGTTGGTTCATCCGTATTTGTATGATGTTTTTTTAATTAACTGTTATCTTTTACTATTTTTATTCTTGAATATTGAGTTAATTAGAGATTTAGCTTTCAATTTTGCATGTTAACTTAGATTGATTCAGGTAAATATAATATGTTTCTATCTTAATATTAGATAAAAATATCATCCATATATAATTAATTTTAAATTCATTGATAAAATCTATTTTTTTTCTAAAAAAATGAGTAACAATACCTAGATTTTTTTTATACTTCAAAAACAATATTTACTCCACTTGAAAAGTAGTGCAGTACAATTAGACTAATTAAAATATTTTATAAGTAAACATGTAGCTGGCACAATCTTTTCCAGCAATGCACTAATAACTTAATTATCTTGATCTTGTATGGACACTTTTTTTTAGATTAAAAAAAATTTGAAGATTAATTAATTAATAATTTATGTAAAATTATGGAGCAGAAAGCCAAATGAAAAGAAATATGAAAAAAGAAAATAAAATTTTATAAAAAAATACCAAATAAATTAGACTAAAATACCCAAAAAAACATTAGATTTAGTAATAAGACTTTGTTTAAAATTGTGTTTTAAATAGTGTTTCATGAAAATTTTTTTAAAAAATTTGCATAATTTTTTTTTAATATTTTTGAATTATTTAGATGCGTCGATATTAAAAATAATTTAAAAAAAATAAATAAAATTATTTTAATATATTTCTGAGAAAAAAATATTTTAAAAAATAATTGCTATCATTATCTTTATCGAACATTGTTAAGGATAAAAAAAAAAAAAGAAAAAGAATCCCAAGTATGATTAGCTTATATCTTACCCACCCATGCTTGACATTGAATATGGAAAAATGTCCACGTGTCTATTGTATTGAATGTTAAAAAAAAATATTCCCAGAGTGATTCTCGGAAATATTTAAGTATCTTTACCATTTATTGAGATTTATAGATTCTTAAAGCAAAATTCTAAGACAACTAACTAACTATATGCTTGGTCGTTACAAAGTTCAAACCGCAAGGTGCACATGTCGTTGAGTCGAGAGACAAATATTTTCAGAACGATGACATGGCAATACCAAGGACACCGACCTGAAGTTCCTGAACCGGAAGTGGGAAATTAACAGAGAAACGGCAGCACCTGAATACTGAGATGGCAATACCAGAGACAACCGTCACAACACATGCCTTTTATTTTGCCTCTTGCCGGTTGCCGGTTGCCGGTTGCCGGTTGCCGGGCAAACATACCCTGGAGCTCCTCCGCACTTCCATGATGTGAACTCAACCTTTAACTCTTGAACAGCGGAGCGACAGCTGGCCGAGTGTTCTCGAGAATTTTTATTTTTTTATTATTTTAATTTGCTTGTATAAAAAATGAATTTTAAAAAATATAAAATATTATTTAAATATATTTTATAAAAAAAAAAAAAACATTTTAACTAACGCATGAACAACACCCTATTAGTAGACCAAACACTCAACTGGTTTAGGTTTTCATAGAAAAATTCTTTGCAAACCAGCTAACTTTCCAGCAACCTAACCTTGTACAGTTATTTCACAACAAATTAAATAAAATATAATTTTTTAGATTTACTAAATGTACAACCTTAACATAAAATAATAATAATAATAAGAATAATAGTGATGACACCATTTGTGTTAATTTATCTTCTCTCTGCCACAATCTCTTTCTTGTCTGTGTGCATGACCTTGTTTGTTTACACGCTACTACTTCCATGGCTAAAGCTAAAGCACCAAGACGCACTCTTGACTCTTACACTGTTAAACCCATCAACAAAACCGTTAAACGTAAGTCCTTCACCCTCACTGCTCAACCCACCCTTTTTCTTTTCCAATTTATATCATCTCTATTAACAAAAAAATGAAAATGAAATTCTTTCGTTTTGTAGCTGGAGATTGCGTGTTGATGCGGCCATCGGATCCGTCGAAGCCTTCTTACGTGGCAAAGATTGAGCGGATCGAATCCGACGGTAGAGGGCCCAACGTGAGAGTACGGGTGCGGTGGTATTACCGGCCGGAGGAATCAATCGGTGGTCGCCGGCAGTTTCATGGCTCAAAGGAGGTTTTTCTATCCGATCATTATGATACTCAGAGTGCAGATACGATTGAAGGGAAGTGTATGGTTCATAGTTTCAAGAATTACACGAAGCTTGATGCTGTTGGGAACGATGATTTCTTTTGTCGTTTTGAGTATAATTCGTCTACTGGTGCTTTTAATCCTGATAGAGTTGCCGTGTATGTCTCGAATTTCCCCTTTTTTAATGCGATTTTGATGGTTTAATTCAGTGGCGATATTTATGCTATTAATTCGGGAATCTTATCTTAATTGTGGTTCGATTGATTTTAATTTGATATTTTTAATTTGGGATTAGAATAGTGTTTTTGAGTAAAAGGTTTTTCTTAATTGTGGCAGGTATTGCAAATGTGAGATGCCTTACAATCCTGATGACTTGATGGTTCAATGTGAAGGCTGCAGTGACTGGTAAGCTGTGTGTTTTTTAGATTATTTAGATTGTTTTGAAGCCCTTTTCCGAGTTCTAGTTCAGGTTTTGTGGATGGGTTTTTGTTCTGTGATGCTGTTTGGAATTTGCTAGGTGAGATCTTTCAATGCCATTATTACTTCGGTGCCTGTAGGTTTTAGCTTGTTAGAATGCTGTGGCTGCCTGCTATCCAAATGTCAATGGGACTGTGCTTTGATTTTCCTTTCTGCGAGAAAGAATGTAATTAGATTTATAACACCTTATTTCCAGTTATCAGTTGCTTTGTCATATTTCTTTCAAACTGAGGGGAATAGGTATTGCATTATATCTGCAAAGTCGCTCTGGGATTGTCATAGATGACAAATGAGATTGGATTACAGTAATATTTTCTACAGTTATTTAGAAGTTGATTTGGCACGCGGCATATGAAGTAATTTAGATTTGTCTTGTTAAGCAATTACAGCCACTCTCTGATTCTCTAAAAGATATCCAGCGGGAGCAAACTGTTATGGGCAGGGCAGATAAGTTGTTCTCTACTTGAAACTGAAAACGGGAGTAGCTGATATATCAAAAAGAATGGGAAAATGTCATCATGAAAAGAAAGAAGAATGCTTGCGCACCATGTCTTCTGTTTGCATGCTTTCTTCCCTTTTCTTTTCCAAACTTCCTCTAGCATGTGATTGGATGGACATGCCTTGATCGTGAGGTTTGTTATCAAACTTCACTTTTAAGGAGCTTCTTATATTGAGTTCTGAGGAGAAATACGTGTCCCTAGTTCAGAAGGAGTGGACAACTAGGGTATAGAGACTTATGTTTCAAATGCCTTTTCTTATGCGGATGTCTGCATTTTCATGGGATGTTTTTACCAAACAACTGTTTTAGTGCAGACATATCTGATTTATGCAAATACAATGGGAAAACAATGCATCATTCAGCATACTACTTTTTGATTCAGGTTTCATCCTGCTTGTATAGAAATGTCTGCAGAGGAAGCTAAAAGACTTGATCATTTCTTCTGTGAAAACTGCTCATCTGAAGGCCAGAAGAAGCTGCAGAATTCCCACAATACCAGACAATCAGATGCAAAGGTATCCTCATCCACTGCAGTGTTGAGTGTGTTTTGAAGTCTTTATTTGTCATTCAAATGCCTGGTTTTCCCTGGACTGAATCTGGCATGCACATATTAATAATCTCATGGCATTTGTCATCCAAATTGTTTTTACTGGACTCAAGGTGACATGCACATCTGCCATTCTTCTTTTAAATGTTTGTTGTGTTAATAGATTTGTAATTGCTTTGGCTTTTCATGGAATGCGGGGTATGGAGATTTTTGTATAATGAGTGCATAATGCTTAAAATGCACGAATAAACTTAATCCAACAATCACCTAGCAACACATGCACATGTTCTGAGAGATAGAGAGGAGTGAGGCTGAGATATGGAAAGGTATTCTCAATTCGTTATTGCTAAGGAACCTTTTTATGATATTATTGGATAAGAATGAATAGTGCAATAAAAAAATCCCGTTGTCAATTTGATATAATTGCATCCTGGGATAAAATACCATGGACTGTGCATTTTTTGTTGTTGCTTGGAGCTACAAAGCCTGTGGGGTTTTGCCAAGAGTTTAGGTATGGTGGTGGATCTGGACATGCATGGCAAGTGGGGAAGCGTGTGCCCATTAAGGCAAACAAGTCACTTGGCATGCCAAGAGCATTTTAGTTAATTTTCTGACTCCCTTTGTGTGCTAATTAATTTGGAGGAGGGGGTCTCTCTCTTTCTTTGTTAATTTATGGCAGCTTGCTGTTGTCCTATGATAATGGGGATTCTGTGCTTCCAACAGAGAAAGGGATCCAGGTTGAAGTTGCATGTAAATGGCAGATAAACTCAAATACACCAAGTATGAATTTACTTATCATTGATATTTTTTGCCACCACATTCTTGCAGGCGGAAACAAAGAGGCGCCGGAGGTGATAAAGTAAATAAAATACAAATGCTGATGTACAGTGATAGCAGAGGAACTGGAGCTCTGTTTTAACCCTGGTTAGGCTTCAAGCAAACACGCAGGCAGATACATCTGCATCACAAGCTGTTGTATATCTGTGAGTGAGTTCATGGCAGAGGGAAACTGGCTTGAAAACCTTTAGTCATGTGTAGATAACCTTGATTTGAGGGTTGGTCACCCCGTCAAGGATGTGTTTGGTTGTTTGTAGGCTATGTGATCATGTACATGTTTTTCACTCTGGTTTCTTGTTTCTATAAACCAGGGCTGTGTATAAGCCAAACTAGTTTAACTTGTAAATAGATACACGTTTATGCCTCTCTACCTTGGTACGCATGGGGAATCCACTGGTTGGAGCAAGCAGGAGAAGGCACTGCACAGAGGCCAGAGGAGGATTTTGCTAAACTGCCACTGGACGGGAAGTAATCCTGTTTTCGAAAATGAAATTTAAAAAATGCTTTAATTATTATTATTTTTTTTTTGGTCATGCCATCTCAGATCAAGTGCCGTTTAATAAATCTAGTTGTTATGCAATGCAAGTAAGCTGGGATGTTTTTTAATTCAAACGACGACTTTTATGCCGATCACACCATGAAAACAGACGCATCAATTGGAATATAAAATAAAAGTCATCGGTGTCGTTTTAGTAGAGCTCCTAAAGGCCTCCTCCGCTTGTTTTATCGTCTTGCCTACCGAGAAATAAGTACAACGCAAATGCTACTGTTTCGTTTTCATTTAGGCTCTTCAATGCCATGCAAGTGCATGCTGATGGTTAGAGGATGAGTGCAAAATTTAATACAAACAATGGAAGCTCAGTTTTCACATTCTGATACAAATGAATCACGAAACATATGCTACAGGTGGCTTAGCAGTTACCAAAGAATGATGAGACAACGCAAAGCTAAATTTCCTTGTTTCTTCTTTGAGTGTGGGCGAGACTTGTTACCGCTTATATTTGTCTTGACTTGTCTTCTCTCTCTTCCATACAATAACGATGCCATACAGATCGGATGTAGCCAGCAAATTCTCCCCGTGGTTCCACGCAACATCACCGACTGGAAAGCGATGACCCTGCAGTCAGAAATGCACATCATGGTGAGAACATGGTGGTGGTAGCGGTGGTGACATTGTGAAACATCAAATGCAGTACGCAACAGAGATGGACCTGTAGCTTGTTGACGCATGTATGCTTTGGCCGAGTCAAATCATAGAAATAAACGTTTGAATCCTCACTTCCGGCAACTTCATGTTAAAAAAAAAAAAAACCATTTCAGTTTGAGATAAAAAAAAAGTCATTACTGTTCCCAAACTCAAGATTCTTTTCAAGGATATGTGAACACTCAATTCTAGACCAAAACCTCACAATTTTAACAGAATTTTTCATGCTTCACTGTCTACTCTTATCCTTTATTAGATTCTCTCTAAGAAATGCACTGTAGGAAGATTCAGTGGTTGGAAACGAATGTTGCAGAAAATCTTAGGGGTTGTAGGAAAGCAGAAAAAAAAAGAGCACTGAGGTTGTGGGATTGTTGCAGACGAGCACATAAAGGTTGAGTGTGGAAGGTGACAACAGAGTTACTACTCAAGCATATGATGACCTACAAATACATCACATTTCATTGACATGCAGACATACATGTGTATACACAGTTGTTTTTGCATCAGCTTTTTAGTTGTATTCTAAGCTCACATGTACAAATGATAGCTGACCAAATATTAGAACCTTCATTGCAGTAATTAAATACAAACCTATATACTCTCCTTTTTCAAGGGAAAGCAAGGGGCAGAAAGAAGCCCGGATGCTATGTACTCGTGGAGCCAATTTGAGTGAGCAACGAAGAGTCAGATAACCTTTTATTTCCAAGGCAACACTGCAACACAAGCATATCATCCTCTAAATCACTTCAAATTAGAAGACCTAACAGTGGAAGACATGTCAGAAATACAAACCTATAGAACGACAAACTTCCATCTTGAGTACAGGTCAGCAACACAGGGCCTCCTGCTAGCAGAGAGAAACTCCGGTACTGAACAGTTGTTACTGGATATTTGCTCTTGCCACTACTTCGATAGCGATGAGACCGGGACAATGCACCCGTGTGTGAGTCCATGCTTGTGGAGTATACACATCCCTGCATGTATAGCTCAGTGAATAGCTATTCGAAAAGGTACTACAAAAAGTCATCCAATGGTGATGGTTATTTAATGTATTTACAGAAGAGTTACCTGTGCATCCCCGCAGAAAATGAGGTGACCAGTGTGATCATGGTCCATGGATGTAACCTTATCGTCAAACACCAATTTATTAATAATCCTGCCAGTGCTGAAATTGAATACCTGGTATATCAATGAAGAGGAGCTACAAATCAAGTGGAATCAATCCAAGTGGAAACTATAGGCCAGGCCAGGGAAGGGCATGACCAAGTATGATCACATGTTTAGAGGTTCTCATTTTGAAATTGCATCAGCATGAAAGCTTGTATATAAGTTGGCAACCTCACAAACCGAGTGAGTAGGATTGTTTTACTTTAAATCGTGAAATGTGGTAGAAGTTTTCTCAAATTCAAGCAATTATGTGAGAAAAATTTGGGTGGATACAGCTAGTCATGTAAATGAATTATGATGTTGCAGGGAAAGGAGAATGGTATTTACAGTAATTTCTCTGTTTGCATTGCCAACTGAGAGGAAGTTGTTGTTTACCTGCATTGATGGAGACAAAAGAGGAAACGTTACGTAGCCAATCAAGTCATGAACAATGATTAGAACGTATTAAATATAAAAAAATTCCCAGTCAGATGATCACATATATGCACATGCACAAATTATCAGGGCAGAGGGAGAGAGGGAGAGGGTGTTCAGTGCATACTTACAGGATGAAAACGAATACACAATTGTGAAGAGACTCCATATATTACTCGAATGCAAATCCCTTTTGATAACTCCCATACTCTCACAGTTTTATCCATGGATGCTGAAGCAATGTACTGATTATTGGACGAGAAGTCGAAGTCTGGCAGTACTTTTCTGACTTAGAAACGTGGCAATGATAGCAGAAAAATATAAACTTGCACTCAATCAATATGATTAGCAGCGTCCTTGGTGAGATTATATTGGATAAAGAAACTAAAGATTTGCACTCCTCTCTCTGATGACTCCTCTTAGAGCACGCATGTGCAGGAATAGTCATGCTTACACAAGTATTCAAAGATAAACCATTGTCGTTAAACTAAAGAGATAGTGCATGGTGTGTTGAACTAAATAAAAACAAGATTCAGAGCCATCAGAACTTAATTCACAAAGACCTGGGAAAATGCAATAGCCAGAGCCAAAATGAAGTTCATACGGTTCTACAGTCCAGTCATACACACGAATAAATTTACTAGGTAGGTTCCACTTAAATTGGTTTGTTCATTTTTGAATGATACATGAGATCATGCTTTCTTTTCCATTTCTAGTTGTTCACCTGTAAGATACCTGCCATTGATCTTCACTTGACCTATCACACCAATACCACAGGTTGCACAAGAGACTAGAAGACAGTGTCACTCCAATACAAACAAAGGGCTTGTTGCTTAGGATTAGCAATTCCATGTGCGACTCAATTGTCTAAATTATAATGGAATGTGAAAATCATGTCTTTAATAATGGAAACGTGCATGCAAACCCACAAACAAATTGTTAGGACCTGAAATATAAGAAAAGACCATAGAAACAATACCATTCAATCAAACCTGTGACATCTTTAGAATGGCCCTCTAATTTTTTGATGACTGAAGGTGGGTCTGAGACTAAGCACACTGTCAAGGTTCCATCTGACGCCCCATATGCAAGTAAATCAGAACTCATGTGCCCAAACTTCAAAACAGTAACTGCACATAAGACCAAGGATGCTCAGTCTAAGAAGATAGATTAACCACTCAAAGTATAATATGACAAGAGAAATGAAAGAAGTCTATATCAGTAACATAAAGAAATACCAGCAGCTTTGCACTGATCAAAGATGCAATGCATTCCTACAAAAGAATATGCAGGTTCAGCCCCTCGGCGGCGTAGGGAATCATAATCACTTGCAGTTGAGCTGAAACTTGTTCTGTGAGTAGAAGGCAGGTTGGTACTTCGCAGGTCCTGCAAATGAAGTTCACACATACAAAAAAAATTAATCAATGATGTGGTAGTTTCAAAGTCATAATCAATAACTAAAAATCACAAGAAATTAAGTTGGTAGTTCCTGGCACAGAATGGAAGCTAAAGTCCAATGAGAAGAGAAGAGGTGGAATGGGCAGATGAAGAGTAGTTAGTAGTTATACACATACATGGATATTTTGCTTTGTTTTTTCTTACAAGTGAGAAAAGGGGCTTTAGCTCTATTTAATCAGTTAACTTTTACTTTCTACTCGGGTAAAAATATTTTTTTCAGCAATTAAGTTTAAGGTTGATGAGTTAACATAAAAGTAAAACGCATAACTTGTCAGATCAGACTAGTTAGTAGTTATACACATACATGGATATTTTGGATTGTTTTTCCTTGTAAGTGAGAAAAAAAGGCTTTAGCTCTATTTAATCATGTAACTTTTACTTTCTACTCAGGTAAAAATATTGTTTTCAGCAATTAAGTTTAAGGTTGATGAGTTAACATAAAAGTAAAACGCATAACTTGCCAGATCATACTAATGTCCAATATCAAACATGTTAGAAAAAGGAGGTAGTGGGGACAGGTGCCATGGCAGGTTCCTTGAATAAGTACATTACTTGTTGTGAAAAAATATATTTTTAACTCTATGGAGCCTGTTAAGAGTTATGGCAGAAGCACTAAATGCAGTAAGAGGTACAGATATAACTTCTTTAATTATCAAAAGAAAATCCACAAGAAACTGAAGCATACCCTGCTGGAAGTCCAACTGTCCACCTCGAACAAATGGGAAGGTGGAGTCGTAGATTGAAGCCATCGCCCACTGATGCATCAACCAGTAAATCATCCTGATGTCAGAATTGTATAGAGAAATAGATTTAAAATAGAAGTCACAACTCACAAAGTGCATTTTTATATAAGTTCATGTTGATTCTCAATACAAAGTGAAAGAAAATAACATTAGCTCAGTTAGATAAATAGAAATGTTCCTTGATGTAAGGGAAGTCAAATGTCAGATAGTTGCAAATATTTCTGAACCCCTGGTGCACAGGTGTGTGAGTATAATTCAGTTAGTACAAGATGTCAATCAATATACACAACTAGCTGCACTCAAGTAAAGTATCAGCAACCTGTTTCCGGGTGTGCTTTGGTGGCTTGGCAAAGCATCCCAATTTCTTGGCCTGCGAATGTAATTACGATAGCTCGCATACCCTTTTCCATTGCATCTCCAATCCTTCATAAAATGCATTCGCAATAAGAACTTATAGAAGAAATGATTAGATTTCATTTGTGCAGTCCTGCTACTTGCTAGAAAAGTAACTTTAGTTTCATAGGTAATAAAATGAAAAACACTAGAATACTTGAAATTTCTTCTCAATGAAAATGAAAAAACACAAAAAGAATAAGGCATCATCACAAAGAAAACCAGATAGCTACTTGTTAGACCATTCTCAAAGCGTCATTTGACAGGGTACCATTACTATACTATATCAATGTTGCTAACCATTCGATTGGGGCTTAACAAAATCATCCCACAATGAAAGTAAATTCAAGATGTTGATTAAACTCGTCTCATGAATCATTGAAACAAGATACAGTGCCATGACAACAATTCATCTAGAAACAAACAGAAATTCATCGTTTTAGACTGCACAAGTCTTCCAAATTATTCCGAAGGCAAATAAGTTCAGTAAAGGCGCACACACGAATCTCTATTACAAAAAAATTAAAAAAAAAAGAGTTATAATTTCTAACTTGACTTTTGTTCTAAATCTAATCCAATGAGCACCCTCATTAACCATTTTCTTTAAATAAAAAAAGGTTCCTCCAAGCTTGATCAGCAGAACAGCTAATTTAATTACTAATTCTCTCCTAAACTAAGCTCCGTCCAGCAACAATTTACAATCCAAACCAGTGGATCTACCAATTACGCACTTACGAAACATAATAATGTGGTGCGCATAATAATAATAATAAAAAAACGAACGAGTTAATCATAATAATAATAATAAGCTTCAAAAACGACAAGAAGAGTAGAGAGAAAGCTTACAATAAGGCGGCGAACACCGGAATCGGCTTTCCTGTAGAGAAGGAGACGGCGAATGCCGATGTAATCAGGATCGGAATCCGAAGTAACAGGCTGAAGCAAACAGCTGAATAATTCTGGATCTACATTTTTCTTCTTATCCATATTCTCTTTATCATTATTGTTATTATTATTATTCAAGTTTCTGTTAGATTCTGTTGAGCCGTTGTTTACTTTGTCGTTGCTGTTGTTATCTACTGGCTCCTCCACCTGCTCCGCCATTTTATTGAGGGTCCGATGCATTCTTCATTACAGATCGTCGGGAGAATTAGCAGGAGTGATAGAAGTAGCAATTTTATTTTATTTTAATGTGGGGAGGGTTTTGATGAATGTTTGACGGAGGAGCTGGAGGGAGAGAGAGAGAGAGTGCAGATCGATGGAAGGGAGGGGATGGCCGTTAATCGGTGATGGGTTGAACTTCACGCGACTCAAATAGAAAGGATGAAGGGACTTTGTTACGAAATTATATCAAATAGTATACTAGTTTTACTCACTTCCGTAAAGTTTACTTACTTATCCGTAACAAAGCCTCTCCGTTTTCCCTTTTTCTTTTTTATTTTTCACTAATCATCCATCGTTGCAAACATGGAAGTTAAAAAACACGAGGAATTTTTACTGAAAAAACATTTTCTTGTTTTTTATTCTTGAGATCCGGATTACCACGTGGACCCAATCCTGATTTAAAAAATTTTATATCAGTATCTTCTAGGTTGGTGATTTAATGATAAAAATTTGAGATTAAAAGATTTATTTTTTTTATGGTTTCAAGTTCGAGCTTTATAATTGCTTATATGATTGCCACTGAAGACTTATATTATTATTAATTTCAGGACCTGTATGATTAGTCGAGATACACGAAAGCTAACCCGATCACTCATATTAAAAAAAAACTTAAATGATCAAATTAAGTTAATTGTTTTTAGCTTCGGTGAAGCTCTAAAAGCCAATCAAATTTTTAAAAAGTCAACTAAATTAATTTAATATAAAACCCAAGTTAAATTAATATATTGAACCGGGCCAGTGTTAACATAAATTGATTTGAAAATGGCTAGCGGCAATTCACAAGGAATGCTTGCAGTGGTCTTGCAATAGCAAATAGAGATGGAATTCGATGAATAAAATTCCATGACTTTCGTGGATTTAGAGTAATGGCAGTTAACATTCTCGAAAGAAAGACGAAAGAAAAAAAAAAGGTGTAATACTAGTAAATTGTAATTGGCAAACGATTACAAGCATGAGATTGACTTTGATTTGGAATTAGATTCATTTCCCTTTTTAGTAGGTGTCTGGAAGTTTCTTACCAGTTAAGATTTAAAATATTTTTTACTCAGAAATATATTAAAATAATATTTTTTATTTTTTAAAAATTATTATTGATGTCGCTATCTAAAAACATTAAAAAAAAAATTTAAGCAATAAAAATTTCAATTTTTAAGAAACGTGGTTTCAACAACATTCCCAAACACTAGCTCTAGATGAGATGGAAAAGTATAGATAAATTATTATAATGCACTTTACAATGCATGTAATTATATCAAAAGCTAAATAATGTGAGGAAATCATTGTAGATCAATAGATTTTTTACTGTGAATTGTAATGGTATTTTCACTTTTAATTTTTCATCTTTTCACGAGACGTTTCTTTGGCTTTCTTTTTCTTCCCCAGCAAAAAGGTGTCATTAAAGAGGCGCTTGTGACGCTTCTTGATGGCCAAATCTGGCTATCTGTCGTCTCACTGAATGCGCAGTTGTGTCCTCTTTCACATGATGTGGCGCGTGTAGACAGATAATGGTTGGATTGTCGTCGGCGATCGATTGTTTGTGTTTTTTCTTTTTTTTTCTCTCCTGACTACTAAAGTGCACAATTATCTTCTTTATTTATTATTTGTCATATCAGGCATGGCTGTAAGACCCAAGTCGCTTGGATCTAATATGTTTACTAGTCCCAAGTCGCTTCGGTCTAGACCCAAGCGCTTGGCAACCATGTCAGATCCACGCTTGGGTCAAATTAAAATTTTTCAAAAGTATGATTGGATTGCAAAAACAAACATTGTCTCATTCAAGCATGATTTTTCATTTATATGCAGTAGAACTTAACTGCAAACTCTTTTTTGTTTGTGCAACTTATTTTTTAAATTGTTATATTCGAAGAGGAGAGAATGAAAAAAAAATATTGACCCACACCAGGCCAAACCCAAAAAAATATCAAACTCGCGCCTGGGTTTAGTAACCATGCTAGACCTAAGCATCGTGGGTCTGACAACCATGGCAGACCCAAATGCCTTGGGTCTGACAATCATATTTAGTGTCACACCCAGGCACGTGGGCTGACATGGTTGCCAGACCCAAGTTGCCTAAGTCTGGCAATCATGTGCAAGTGTACTATGGAATAAAACACAATCCATTGTAAACTTGCACAATGCATTTTCCAAGCTCTGAAAGTTTGGGATGAGACTAATGTTATTTTTCCACAAAAAGTTAAATTATCATTTTACTTTTTTGTTGAAAAAATTAAAGCCTTGGTTGTAGGGGTATTTCAGTATTTTTTATAGGCTCATTGGTCATTAAACACTTCAACGTAGATATGGTAATTTATTTCACGATTATTTACATAATAAAAATATTATTTTACCCCCAAGATTAACAAAATTAAAACATGTTGCCCAAGGTTTTTTTTTTGACATTTCACAAACTGTTAAATAAGTTAAAATACATCTTTAACTTTGAAAAAGATAAAAAAAAAAAAAGTTTGCATAAAAGAATATTTTTGTTCTTTCACACTGTTTTCTGTGTAATTTTCTATAATCATAAAGAATATTTTGGTATTTTAATATTGTTTTATTATTTTTAAATTTCAAAAATTACCCTAAACCCATATTTACTTGGATCTGGTAAACAAGCAAGACTCAAATTATTTCAATACCAGACCCAAATAACATGAATCTAACATATTTACGTACGTTACTTGGCTCTTGACCTAGCATGATTATCAAACTAAGATACTTAAAACATTCACCAACTTTTAATATTTTTTTTATGTATTTTTAAAAAAATTAATATTGAGAACGAGCCAATATCCCAATACACTTTCATTTGGTGTATTTTGCCGTATGATCAGCAAAAAAAATTTTTTTGTCACAAACGCTGACCAACAAAGGGGCCAAGGGACGATTCGTGATTGCGGTCCACTTCTCTATATGAGAATTTTATTCCAGAAAATGAAAGGATCTCGAGAACTGATTGATCACGAATCGGAATTTGTTGAGTCATCGACAGGATGCCAGTATCTGTTGTAAAACCACACGGTGTCAGCTTCCACAGCATATCCATCTTGATTGCGGTGCCAGCCATAGTAAGCATGGGTTCTGTTCTTAATATCGAAAATGGCATGACCAAAACTAGCCTCGCGGTATGCTGAGTATTCTGGCTGTGGATACGTCATGCTGCAAGATATGGTAAGATCATGATATATATAACATTGCAAGACAACTTGGAGATGTATATCAGAGAAGATTAGTTCATTTATTCAAAGATCTTACCTTGTTGCCAGGCCCTCTATATTTCCTCCATCACCAATGGTAATGTAAACTGGGGCAGTTTGATCTCTTACCGGTACACACCGTCCGTTTACAATGTTGTATGCAATGTTGGATATGCGCTCCTGCAGAGACAATGCACCAATTGTTACTTTGACAAAGATTTCACATTCAAATCTAGTCTGGTAGTTCTTTCTGATTGCAAACAACCTCAAACTTCTCTTCAATGATCTGATAGTACTGACGATCTCATCGTATTAGATAAGCTTAAAGGATTTGCATTTAATGTCATTCTGAAGCAAAAACAAAACTGAAGCCAAACAGAGGAATCTTTACAAAACTTTGGACGTTTTTTAGAAAGTTATAATAGACATCCCAAAAGGTGGAAAGAAAGCATTTCAAGAGAAACATGAACCTGATCACATGATTTATAACTTGTAAGGGATAAGGGACACTTACAGATCGTTCATAGGCATGAACATGACCAGCAAACACAACATCAACTTTGTATTTAACAAACCATGACTCGTACATTACTCTCATGGTCTCCCCTTCCATGTAATGATACTCGTAGCTATTATACCACGGAGAATGCATAAGAACAACCAACCATGGTGTCTCACTCCTGTTGACTTTTGGTAGCTCTTCTTCAAGCCATTGGTTTTGAGGAGTATATTTGCCTAAAAACAAGGTAGAAAAACAGATGCAATTACGCAAAAGCAGGGATTATACTTGATTTTCCAAATAACTGAATGCAGGTTTCAAAATGAAGAGATTACAGGAGTTATGGTAAACAATTGCAAAAAAATATGAGCAGCGTACAAGTCATGATTTCCAAGGTCTTTTCCTAAGCAATATATGCACTCGACATTTATGTCTAACAAAAAAATGGCCTGAACCAATGTTTGATGAAAATAAGTTGCACATACACTGATACACACACTCAGTCTTTCATTCATTCTATTTTACGACTCTTAAAGAAATAAAACCCTTACCATATGCCGAGTATGAAGACAACACGATGATGTATGCTGAAGCCCTCTTGATTGAGTACCAAAAAGGAGCGGTGCTTTGCGATGCTCTATAAGGGACATGGTAGCGGTGAGTATAAGGCTTAAAAGGTTTAGTTTCACCCTGCAACGACATTTCATTCTTTTGTTATGAATTTTCTTTTCAGCAGCTTCTGTGCATTTATCAAACAAGCACATGGAAAACTATGGACTAAAACCATAAAACACAAAGCATCAAAAATCAAAAGCAGAGGCACCAAGTGCAATTTACTTTCTAAATTCAAAGTTAACAATTAAACTCGTAGCAAGCTTTGCATAGACAATAGAAACCACATCGTATCTATAACAGTCAAGTTCAACAACTAAATTAAGGTAGTTGCAACGAAGTTAGTTGGCAAGCAAGATGTGAGAAGTAGCCCTCGGAATGGAAATTAACATTTCCTGAGAGAACAAAGTTGAAAGGATATTGGAAGCCATGAATTATTCTAACGGTGTGAGATGAAGCATTTCTACCCATAAGAAAATAAGAATTACAGAAGATACCATCTCCTGTTGGCCTTCACTTATTTCAGAGGTGTCGAAGATATTATTCTTGATTAGATGATAAACTATGGTAATAGATGCTTACGATATCTGGGGCGAAATCAATCTCATGGTTTCCTGCAGTCCATATCCAAGGCTGATAAGCAACACTTCTCTCTACAAACCTTCCCCATGTATCCCATCTCACATTGTCATGATTTGTATAGTGGTCGGCATAAGAGAGGTCTCCAACAAACAAAACTGCTTGCCCTTTTGCTGGGTTATTTTCATAGTGAGTAAGTGTTCTATTTGAATCATAAGTCTGACCAAGATCCCCTGCAAGTAAAGTCCCAATAAGAGGACATCAGCGCATGTAAGAGCCTGAACATCCTATCCACTGAAAGAATCTTAACCATACACAAATACAGGAGCAAACACAGGTATGCATGGACCACAATGCCCATAATATAAGCAAACAGAACCTATAGCAAGCCATACATACCTATGAGACCAAATGTATATGGGACATCAGGACCAACTGCAGGAGGAGTGATAAACCAGAACTGTCTTGTGGTGTTCCCAACCCCTACTACATAGTAATATTTGGTGTTGAACTGCCACAAGAAGTCAGATAAGCAGATTAATCAAAACCATACTCTAATTTGAACAAAAAAGGTGAATATTTTCAAGTAAAAATCCAAACTCCCAATTAATTTGATAGAGAAACTATCAGGTACCAATACAGAACAGAACATAAACATGGGAGCTGCGAATGAACCAAAATGAACATCAAATAGAACATAAATTTTTTTAAGAAATTCACCTCTAAGTTTCTGATGATGCAGTGATGAATGTAGCCAGAGGTGTAATTGTAGAATTTATAGGTATAAGTTTTGCCTTCAGCCTCCTTCTTTTGTTTGCTACTTTCACTCCAGTAAATCACTGTATTTGAACCTGATTCATCAGCAGTCACCCATGACACTATCACTCCCTTCCCCACATGATCTCCTTGTGTTATATGAACCTGTATTTAAATCACCCACATATCAATAAATTAAGGAGAGTCCATCCACTGAGAAAATCAATAAAACTCTCAAGGAGACTCCCCAGAGTTCCAAGGACAAAAAAACACTTAAAGTTTAGTTTTGCATTTTTTTTTAAAAAAAAATTAGAACTTTCCCTTTCTTAATTGACAAACCCACCTAAATTACAAATATAAAAAAGAAAAGACAATTTTAATCAACACATATACTACATGCTTCGATGATGAAAATAACAAGAAAAGGGCCAGTAAATAACAAGAGAAAAAAAAACATGAAAAAAATACACACCTGTTGAGGAGCATTGTAGCCAGGAGGGACTTTAAAAACATCACTATCAAGAGGCATGTCAATAGTTTTCTCCACTTTCCTAACGAAACTACTGGTTTTGCCTCCATGACACAACACAGCCGCATTGAAAACCAAAAACAATACAGCAAAAACAATGGATGATGAAGAAGGAGAAGAGCCCATCTTCTTCAGATTAGAGTTCAACACCAAATTCTTGTGCTTTCCGCCTCCAGCCCTTTTAACATTCATCCATATAGATATGCTTGCCTGTTTTTAGATACACAGGTGTGGTCCTTACCTTAACATATTTCTACGGGGGGGTGTACTGGAACCTGTTATCTATATCATGTTTTGCTTAACATGGTAGGCCAACCTGTTAGCTATACGTCTTGGTTTGAGCCCAAATGGCATCTGGATTCGAAATTTATGTGGCCACTGATAGATCCAAGAAATGCAAATATATATGAAGAGGTTGTTCTTTCAAGGAAAATTGAAAATATAAACGTGACCCTGCGGTCACGGACAGGCCGTTTCATAATTATCGACATTTGTGAAGCAAAAGGCCAAAAGGGTTCAACAAATTAACCCCATCTGAAATGATATTTGGAGTTTGACAACATTATTCCTGTCAGAAATATTAAACTGCTTCTGACAAGATAATAAATTGGTTCATGGGACTTTTTTTCTAAGAAAGAAGTCCAAGCCCAAAACGAAAGGTGACTTATAATTACGAAGTCTGGGTTACAGAGCCACGACAACATCTTGATGGAACACATTACCACTGCCAATAAGAGGATGGTCAGACTAATTCAGTCCCTATCCATAAGAGTGAAATCTGCACTCTGATGATCATTACATGGCATTAAAGGTTTTGAAAAACAGGATTATACGTAAAATTTACTTAATTTAACACAAACTAATTCATTAAAGTAGATAATGAAAATATTATAAGTGATAGTGAATAAAAAACATTAAAAAATGAATATCATAAATTTGATGACTGGTCATGATTTTTGAAACCTGATCAACTCAATCTAACTTGTTTATTTTATTATAACATCTTGGATTTTTAATGTAATTATTATCTTTTTAATTTTTGTTTACATTGGATTTTTAAGTATTTGTTTTTCTATATAAAAATAATTTCTATTTCACTATCTATAAATTTATACCGAGATATTAGTGTGGTTACAATATTTTATTTATAAGTTTAATTTCAATACAACAATTAGAAAATACTATGACATATCTTATCCATTCAATAATAATAATTAGGTATCTCCATAACTTTTGTATTTTGAATTGAGATCTTTAAAATAAAATACTTATAAAACATATAAGATCATAAAAGTTTCCTTAAATGTTTACCTCATCATGATTACTATATTTTATAACTACATGAATATAATCGGTATCATTAATTAATTCTATAAGCATATCAATTTATATCCCTTTTAATTTAATATTTCATCTTCAATCATTAATGAACTCTTCTGTTTTATTAAACAAATTATATTATTATCATCACACATGTAACAATTATTTGATTTAACATTTATTTTATAACTCATCTCAATATAATTTTCACTAATTTCTTTTATGTGTATTGGATTCATTGTAACTTTTTCATAACAAATTTTCTTTCAACATCTTATTTTATCCATACCAATTCTATCCTTTAGGCACAGTAAGTTCATGTCATTATTTCATTACAAAACACCCTTAATTTTTGCCACACTTTATCTTCCCATTACAATTATATGACTTGTTGACTTTTCCAAGCTTTTATTTTATTTGGATTAATTGATTTTGTTAGTTTATTATATTATTCATTATATCATTATTGATTCATTAATATCAATTTTAATTTCAAGTCTATGATATTCATTATGACTTATTCATATAAATTCTTTTAAAATTCAGTATACTTCCAGTCATCTTTAGCTTAAACGTACATTTTTTCTATTCTCATATAGCTTACATCCAGTTTAGCCCTTTTAATTATGTTTTTTATCTTGAATATATTGTTTAAAAAAAATATTTATAATACATTTCAATATTTCTTTCCAACTTAAATATTTTTTATATCCATTTGTGGCAAGTTCCGTTATTTTCCAAATCAAATGTTCCTCTTGCTCATTTATGATATATTTCAATATTTCTCTATCTTAATAACTTCCTTTCTTATGCCTATTTATAGCATATTTAAATATTTTTCCATCTTTTATTTTTCTTATACTTATTTATAGTGTATTCAATATCACATAATACATTTTTCTTTTAGGGACAATTAATATATCATAAGTTAAATCTTATTGTTATGACTCATTCAAAAATCACATATTAAAATTTCATCATTGTGATCTATTCAATTTTTCAGCATCATATTATGTGGTTGTGATCTATTTAATTTTTTGTATTATAATTTCCATCGTTGCATTTCATTTAATTCCTGCATTTTAAATTCTCACATACTTAAATTTTTCTTCGCTTTACCTGCATGATTTGCATAATTTATTTGTATTAATTTACTACCCCGTAAGCATTATTTTTGTAAAATTATTTGAGACCTTACCAAGTGACTGACTATGATACTCATTAATCATATTAGTCACCGTCCAAATGGTAGTCTATATTTGTATCCATAATTTACGCTCAAACATTCAACTATAATACTCATCAATAATATTAGTCTTCGTGTGAATATTACTTTCACTAAATAAGTTCTCGAGAAAGATTGGAGGGGTTATAAAAAGCCTCATTTAAAACTTAATCTTTTTAGATAGAACTTACTAGATAATAACTATTAACTGCACTAGCTTTTTGTATATGTAAACAGTAACACATAAATTAATAATATTATATACATGAACAAATGACCAGATAACATTGATGTCATTTTTAGATTTAGAAATTTGCTAATTATAAACCTTTTTATAACGACAACTTCAACCTTGAACTTTTTGTTAAAAGCTTTTCACAGTGTCTTTTACTCTTGATTAAACTATACACATCATATTCTGTATTATTTAATCTATTCAAAATGTCATTTTTTTACGTACGAAATCACTATGATTCCCTACGTCTAAAGCTAATATAATAATGAAACTAAATTCATTATTTGACAACTTTAAATTTTTTTCCTACAATAACTTAACCAAGTTCGAGACGGGCATGTAAATCAACATTTAATGTTATCACTATTTAAAGTTCAGTACATTAAACTTTTCAAGTTTCTCATTGTGCATCACAAAAGGTGATGGTAAAATTCTCACTACAGAAGTAGTACTTACCGAAACAATATTGGTTGGAAAAACCAATTCTCGAGTTAAAAGCATGATATAAATTATAAAAACAATAGCCAATAATATTTATAAATAAATATTTCAGCTCCACAATAAACAATTAAAATAATATAAACTTGAAATAAAGCAACTTGATAAAAAAAATATTTAAATTATACAAGATAAAAAATAAACACTTTTGTTTATTTTAGTTAAAATTAAACATGTATTATGTCAAAACATTATGTTTAAACAAGAAAGACAAAATGCATGATTATACCAATAAGTTTGCAACTAACACGTATAAACTAAACAAAGATATAAACATGGTTTATAAAAGTTTAGTTCATAAAATATATATTATGCAACAACTCAAAGAGATTCAAATAAATTGCATGAATTGTAATTTTAGAAGATAAATTATAACTTTTAAAAAAGATATATAACAACTTCTAAAATTAATTAAAGAAAAAAAACATAAAGTTATATGTAAACCAAAAGGTTATAAATTAAAATATATAGTGTTGAAATAAATCTATATGTGAGAATATAGCAAATTAAAAGAAAGTTAAATTATAACTTAAATTTTAAATATGCTAAAATCTCTTTAACAATTAATCTATGCAATTAATATTATTTTTTCCCACATGATAAACTAAATAAAGTTTAATATAAAGAGTAAAGCCATCATAGATCCAAAGTTTGTAGATATGAATAATAGACTAGTGAGAAAAGATATTTAGTTAATCATTATAAAGGCATGCTAAATAAAAGATGTCCGATAAAAATCTAGAATTTATACATATTTAAAACTAAAAGGATGTAAAAGCATAACTAAAGACAAACGTGCTTTCAACATAAAAATAATAATACAACTCTAGCATGTATACTAAGCATATATTCAAACTTGTAACACACACACACACTAATAATAAAAAATAATAATTCTTTAATTAAAATAAGAAGGGTACTTACTTGTTAAAACACATTAAAGTAATGAATCTTTTGTTGTTGTCAAGAATGAATTCTTTGTCCTTAAAACTTTATTGTTCCTCACTTGTGCAACTAGAATGTTTGCAATATGCTTTCCAAGATTCCAACAACATCGTGTTGGTTTAGAAGTACTTCTAAATAAGGTTTTTGAACCAAAAATCATGTAACTTAATATCTCTCAACAAGATGAACCTAAACTCTAGATTTTGGAGAAAAAACAAAGCTTAAAAAGGAATAAAAACACTAAAAATGAGGTAAGAAAGAGTGTGAAAAAATCTAAAAAATACAAGTTAAAAACTCTTCATTCACCTTCTTTTTTATAGTGAATTTTGGAAGTTAAAAGGTTGAAGAATTAATTATTAATGGATCGATGTATTTCATATTGAAAACCTTTCTTTCTCTCATAAAGCTCATGATTAGAAGGGACCAACAGAAATAATATCCATTATAGAAGCATACAGAGCCCAAGACCCTATAACAAGAATGTATGGCAAAATGTCAGGCCCAACACCCCTTGAGCTTGGCTACAGGCCATGCCCAAGCTCATGTGGGTCTAGGGAGATGTCAGACTTAACCCTTTAGGCTCGGCTACGCACAAGGCTTAAGTACTTGTGGGTCCAATGAGATGCCAGACCCAACCCTCTTAGGCTTGGCTATACCCTCAGTCCAAGCTCCCTCGGTCCAAGCTCTTGTGGGTTTAGAGAGATGTCAGACCCAACCCCCTTGGCCTTGGATATATAATAGAGCCAAGATGCCAGAATCAACGCCTTTTTAAGGCAAGAATTCCTTTGGATACAAGCACCCAAAGTGAGAATCTAGGGTCTTCATCTCCTTGCACATTTGCTATGTAAAAATTCCTCTAACGGTCGTCCATACGTCAATCAATATTAATGTTGATTAAAGGGCTGATCTCATCGATGTTAATATCGTGTACAGATTGATGTAGGACCGTCTTCTATAGGCACGTGATACTCCCATCAATAATTAATGCCATGTAAGGAAACACTTACAATCAATATTAATGTTGATTGTAAGGGTCTTCCTCCCATTTGGATATGAAGAAGGAGAAGACCTACGACCCCTCAAGTAAGAAAAAGAAAAATTCAAGGTTATAAATACTTTCTAAACGACCTAGAAAAGAGGCTCATCATCTTTACTCTCTTACAATTTATTCTTAACATTTATAATACATAAACTAAGAATATATTTTTTTTATTCTTAGAATTTAATGCTTATTTATTGCAACTCTTTATAATAAAATCACCAACTTAATCATTGAAAGGTCCCTAAAATCTCTAAAAAGAGATTGTTTTGCAAGAAATGCAGCCCTTGTCATCAATTCCTGAATTCTCGGTTATGAAAAATAGAAGATGAACATGAAAACATGATCATCCATCATCCAATCATGGTGAAAAGTGAATTCCCTAACATTCTATATTTTGAAACATTATCACCCATAATTTATTTATTTAAAACAAATTTCCAACATCTTCATTGCAATCCCAGCTATAGTAAGCATGAGTTCTATTCCTCGTATCGAAAACGTTATGACCAAAACTGGCCTCACGATTTATTGAGTGATATGACCGTGGACGTGTCAAGCTGCATCACCAGATCAATACATTACATTTAACAGGCATATATCTATATGAATCTTGATTTATATTTGTTGGTTCAATCGAGGAATTTGCACAGGAAGAAAAGCATAAAAGAAAAAGAAAAAAATCAACGATCTATTTACTTGTTTGCCAGGCCTCCGAGATGCCCTCCACCACTAATGGACAATGGCGGTGTAACACAGGAGCCGATTGATTCTTTTTTTACAGAGCAATCTCCGTTTGTAATGTTGCATGCAAGGTCGAACAAAAACAGGCTCAAAGCTACTGCCGTGGCCTCCCCTTCCGCGTAGCGAGAGCATATTACCTACCACAGAATGCTACGAGCAAACCAACATTCAACCATGGCGTCTAAGCCTATTAACTTTGGTACGTAGCTCCTTGTCAAGCCTTTGTGTATTGTTAATGCTTTTTTAAAATTAATTTTTAATTAAAATTAATAAAAAAAGGTTTTCATAAGAAGTTATAGCACAGGAGCCCAAAGACAACGTGTAAGCATAAATTCAGCCCAGCCCACTAAAACTTTCCCCTGTACTAATGGGCCTCTGTAGCCCATTTTCACACTCATTTCAACAAGTAGCAGAAACAGAAATAACTTCCCAATCCGAAACTGCCAGTCCAAAAAGAAGAACCTACCATTCAAAAGTCAAACGGTTCACCTCTACCACGTGTCCTTCTCCTATTGCCTCTTCCTTTCCTTTCTCCCTAAGCAACAAAAGGCCCATGCCCACCGTTACGACTGTTAGATAAGCACCACCCACCCCCTATTTTACTTCCATTCATGGTCCTTAAAGTTTCGACTCCTGGCGACATTAAGCCCTTTACTTTATAGAGGAACCTTCTCTATGACTTTCTAGAATCTAGGTGATTTCTTGTGGGAAAATAACCTAAGGAAGAGAGACGAATTGGACTAAATAATAAAAATTGATACTTGAAGGATGATATATGTACCTTATCTCATAATCCGCGCAATCCATTCGTATATTTATACCTATAATAAATAATGATAATAATAATAATATTAAAAAAAACGAAAACGAATCTTTTTTCTATATAAAATCTCTCTATCGGTGAGTGTTTGCCTTCATTCAACAATGTCTCTCAATCCCTCTCTCCTCGTCGTCCTCTCTCTCCTCTTTATCTCCGCAGTTCATGCGGACACACTCAACGGTGATGATCTCTTGATCAGGGAAGTAGTGGACGGTCAGGATGCGTCATCATCAAACCTGTTAAGCGCAGAGCAGCATCACTTCTCGCTGTTCAAGAGTAAATTCAAGAAATCCTACGGCTCACAGGAAGAGCATGATTACCGGTTCTCGGTATTCAAGGCTAATCTGAGACGCGCGGCGCGTCATCAGGAATTGGACCCAACGGCGAGTCATGGAGTGACTCAGTTCTCCGATTTGACTCCGGCGGAGTTTAGAAAGCAGGTTTTAGGGTTGCGTAGGTTGAGGTTGCCTAAGGATGCGAATGAAGCTCCGATTCTACCTACTAGTGATTTGCCTGAGGATTTTGATTGGAGAGATAAAGGAGCTGTTGGTCCTATTAAAAATCAGGTCTTTTTTTTATCTTGATTTTTTACTTTTTTCGTGTTTTTAATTGTAATGTGATGGGTTTTTTTTTTTCAAGGATGGGTTTTAGGTGGGGGGGTCAAGCGTTGACTTATACTAAATTCGTGATTTTTTAGCTGTTATTTATTTATTTATTGATGATTTATCTATTTGGGGTTATCAAGGTTAATATGGTGATGTTGGTTTTGTTTTGTTGGGGTCAGGGTTCGTGTGGGTCATGCTGGAGTTTTAGTGCCACAGGAGCTTTGGAAGGTGCCCACTTTCTTGCAACTGGAGAGCTTGTTAGCCTCAGTGAGCAGCAGCTTGTGGATTGCGATCATGAGGTGCGATTCTTTGCAACTAGTCTTTTAAGTTTTTAATTATTTATGTTTCATGATATTTTTTTTAAAGGGCTGAGCACATGACGACTTTGGGTACTTGAAGCATGATTCATTGTTCTATAGTGATCTAAAATTAGAGTAAACATGCCAACTTTGATGATTGCTGTTTATTCTTGGTGTTGAGATCCATTTTTTATTGAAGGTTTCAGCAAGGAAGAGAAAAAAGTTTGTTTGCTATATTATTGGAGTCACTGGAGGTTGTTTGTTTTCAAATTTCAAAATCATCAAGTTTATAAATAAAAGGATTGAATAAGCATCTATCTGGCAAGGGTTGTTGGTTATCTTTTGTTCAAGATATATTGATTTTCAGTCGGTATTCTGGAAGGTTGTTCATGAATGGCTGCATTCTTTTCATGTCGGAGAGTTCATTCAATTAATTAGACTTACAGATTCAATGCTCTCTAAAACCTTGCAGTTTCCTGTTGATGGTTCAACGCATGCAGTAACTGCTTAATTTGCTGACATATTGCCTGGAAATAATTTCATTTTGATGAGAAATAAAGAAGTGAAAACAATTCATTGGATCAATGTTTTTTTCAGTAAGGTGGTTAATAGATTAGCTGTTTCGTGTTCTCTAAATTCAGCTCATTCCTATATGCAGTGTGATCCTGAAGAACCAGGTTCATGTGACTCTGGATGCAATGGTGGGTTGATGAATAGCGCCTTTGAGTACACTCTCAAAGCTGGTGGTCTTATGCTTGAGGAAGACTATCCTTACACTGGTACTGATCGTGGTGCTTGCAAATTTGACAAGAACAAGGTTGCAGCAAGAGTGGCCAACTTTAGTGTTGTTTCCCTTGATGAAGATCAAATTGCCGCAAATCTTGTGAAAAACGGACCTCTTGCAGGTAAATGAACTTGAGTTTTATTGGTTGAGTGATTATATCTCTCTTGACGCCCACAATTGTAGTGTTTAGTTGTGTATAACTCCTTGCTTTGCTCTAATACAGTGGCCATCAATGCCGTGTTCATGCAAACATACATTGGAGGAGTGTCGTGCCCATATATCTGCTCAAGGAGGCTGGATCATGGAGTGTTGCTGGTGGGATATGGTTCAGCTGGCTATTCTCCTGTCAGGATGAAGGAAAAGCCATTCTGGATCATCAAGAACTCCTGGGGAGAAAAGTGGGGAGAGAATGGATTCTACAAGATCTGCAGGGGTCGCAATGTTTGCGGAGTAGACTCCATGGTCTCAACTGTTGCTGCTGTGCAGACCAGCTCCCAGTAGGATGCAAATCCTAATAATTTGATTTGCTTTGGATCTTTGTAAATAAGGTTACAATTAAGTCATACATATCTACTATCTAGATGCCTACCATTTTCAATCAAATCATAGGATAGTGAAATTTCTTTGAAATTTCCCATGCCTTGGGTCTGCAAAAGCAGCTGTACTATGTTGTTCGTCTTTTTAGTGCAATCAAACCCTTTGAAGACTTGCAATGATGCCTGTCTTTTTTCATCTATTTTGATGTGGCAACATACGATATCATGTCACCATAGTGCTTGAGAAAAGATTAAACGGTTTGTACAAGGCGGCATACGGACTGATCTGCATGCTGCGTTATGGAATCAGTTCAGTCGACAAACCCTATATTAGAAGACAGCAGCTCGGTATTCAGTCGTTGCTTGATAATGCAGGAATCATCGCCAACAGTGACTAGATAATTAGTGTTGATCGGATTCGTACGGTCGACATCCCCAAGAAAAGCTTCTAATCATGCTAATGAACACGACATGAGGGAAACTTGATTTCTGCAGATGCCATCAACTCTCCAAAATAGCCATGGACACCGCAACACAAGCAAACTAATGACCGGTGACAACAGAAAATCAAGACTTCTTGTCATGAGCAATAAATAACCACAATCGATCTGCTCTTACAACCTTAGGTCTAGTTTGGTTCCGTTGTTAAAATAATCGGACATGATGAGATTGTTGTCAAGCCCTTCAGTAAAATGTAGAAAGAGAATAAATAAATAAAAAGTCGCTGTAAAATCCAGACGTTCCATTAAATACAAGCGGATAAAGTCTTGTTTTCCGCACACAACTATAGATTCTAGCTTTCCACATATTAACAAGGAAAGTTTAAATAAATAAATAAAAAACCTTATTATTACACTCGCCCATAGCTGCCATCACATACAGAAGACCACTTCCCCTCTAGGAAGCTGCCTGGTCCTTTAAATAACAAATAAAGGATTAGACAAGAGATAAATAAAAGGATTGGAGAAGATAAGCAAAGGTCCGAAAACAGAAGCTTCCTCAAACTCCCTGCAAGATACATACATGCCAATTACCTCTCATCATGTTCCAATGAAAAACAAGCAAACAAATCCATGCCCATACACAATGACTTCCGTTTTTGGCAGCAGCTATGATTGTAAATCGATGTGTGTATCATTCTACCTCATCATTTACTGATGCAAATGAAAAGGGATAAAACTTGTAACCATCTCCCTCGTAGAATTTATTTTGGAATTCCACCCAGTGAAGACGCAAGGCATGTAAGAAAGCACTCAGAGTTTCCATCACCAGCAATACACCAACAGTTACGAAAATAAACAAGATGGCACCAACAGCAAGGATGATAATATTGTTGTACCTGTGGCCCATGTAAAACACAATATTAGCTAGCATCCATATTTGAGTATAATTGGCACGTGCATCCACACATCATAAGAAGCATTAACATACCCCCATGCAAGGAGAAGGACCTTCTCGTAGAATACACTAGACAACTCCGAGTGTGCAAGACTGTAAAAGAAGAGGCAACATAAAGCGTACAATTAGCTCCCATCAAGGGGATCAAATAACCATCAAACAGAAAGATGAATTTTTTGGAAATATAGAGAAATGACTACAACTACATGGGACCATATCCAGGGGTGGAATTCAACATCATAGAAGGACAAGAGAGGATGTTTCCATCTATGCATCTTTTATCAAAAGAATACATAGATCACTCATCAAGAAAAATCATGCATGCAACACAATCTAAAATTTTTAACTCTACCAGTTACATGCAAAATTGAAAACTAAATTTGAACTCAAATGCTGCTTAACTTCATTTTCAAATGACAAACCTGAGGGCCCATAATCGAAGATACGAAGCTGTGTTTGAGACTGCTCCCAGTACAAACTCAATGGTATGTATCATCTGATGTACAAAAACTTCACTGAATTCAAATTCCTCATGACCATGTGAATCATGGTTCGCCTCCAATTGAAGAGACTCCTCAGTGCTCTGAAGTGGCATGTATGATTCACCTTGCCTCTGGGAAAAACATTACAATCAGAACTGATAAAGAGAGGGAACAAATTATAATGCTCTTGTTTATGGTTTGCATGCTGCATACATAGACACATGTATATATACTTTAAATCATGTTGTGAAACTTGGTAGTTGAGAACTATATCATACAGCTTGGTGTTGCATCTTTAAAAGGAAAGGCTTTGGGAGTAGCATCCATGGTACTGAAACAAGGGCCAATAGTAATAGCACAAGCTGAAAACAGAATATAAAAGATGAATTAGTAGGACACCCGCATCTCATATACATGAAAGATAAAGTAAAAGGCAGCAGAAAATGGAGTCCACCTGTACAGTTTTTTGCTGAGGAAAAAGCTGATTTTCTCCCAACTCGTCTGTTGGACTCAGGAACATGTATATCATCACATGGTATAAGTCAGCTTGAGAACCAGTGCACCACTTCAGAATGATAAGGAGTGACAAATAGCCAAACAAGCTGTTTAAAAATATAATTTGGGGGATAAATTGGAACCTGGAAAATGCATGACAATGGCCAGCTTTAGAGAACATAGCATGTTTAAAACTCCAGTCGGGGAAAAAAATAAAAAGATGAAAGATGCTGAAGCAGCCAGCAACTGAGTTTTTCAAAGCTTACCAGACATTCAAGCTGTTTCTAAAGTATGCTGCATTGAAATAACTCAATATGATTCCAAGGTTCATTTGAGCAACCCCAATAAGGATTGACATTTTCATCTTCAGAGAGTTGAGAAAAGGCAGCTCACTGCGGCTGCCATGCCATACAGGATCTACACCAAATGGGTAAGTGGGGCGCGCTTTTATCAAACCAACTGTGGTAGCATCCCTGAAAAACAAGTGTGCATGGGACTGTGATGTGAAAATTGAAAGAGCACAGTAAATGAAGATTTTATAGCTTGTAAGTTTAAATCAAATACCTGCAAGAGAGATCACGGCATGCATATGCTGATGGAGCAAATAGTTCGAAGGGGACTGAGAAGAATTCGTTATAAATAATACCAGTGTAAATTGAAAAGAGTGCCATCATCAGGATAACATAACGACCACCAAAGGTCATTTCAGTGATATCTCCAAGTTTCTGATGAGCAAAACATGTATAATTTTTTTAGATGCTAACCACCAGGATGCATATAATCTAGAAAAAAAAAGGCATGCAAAAAATGACAATCTTTTAGAACAAGCCAAATCTTTTCCTGAGATAAGCCAATCCTGATAGTAAGAGAAGTCAACATTCAATACAGAACAATACAATAGTCAAACTAGACATCAAAGTATAAAATGTCCTATCAACCATCAAAATTATCAAGAGATTACCTGGCCAGAAAGTTTCTTTTCCCTGATTATGAAGACTAATGCTGCGAGCAACAAGCAAATTCCATGCCCCCAATCACCAAACATGACAGCAAAAAGAAAAGGGAATGTAACAATAGTGTACACGCCCGGATTTGCTTCTTGATACTTAGCCACCCTGCAACCATGAAAACAAAATCATATTTGAATTTACTAATTTCAACAGAACGAAAACAGGCAAAACTGGCATATGAATGTTTGGCGCGCGCACATCTGAGTCCACACATGCAAGTAAATGCTACATTCAACAGCAAACTAAACAATATTTTGTACAGAAAAATAGGGAGGCATGTTCCTAAACAATCTAGCCAAGTCTAATTGTATGTAAAACTGAACCCATTCCATGCATTTGGATTGTGCAGCATGCAGCTGTTTAGATCATCTTACATGATGCGGCACAAACAATATGGATGTGTTGCCAATTTAAATGCAAGTAAACAGAGCTGATATGTGCATTACTCCTACCTAGGTTGTTTTGATCTATTTCAGGTTTCTAAAACCTAAATTTCATGGCATTTGATTGCTCTCAATCAGTTCTTTCTAATCCATTCTTTATAGTTAGGAACATGTAGCTAAATGTCATCATTGGAAAATAAATTTAAGGGAAAGGAAAAAACAAATCAAAACCGATTAGGTTACTTAATAGGTAACAATGTTGGTGGTGATCTAGCATATTAATCAAGAAAGCAACATCAGCAAGAATGACCTTAAGAGTGAAACTCACCCATACGCATCAACAATATCTTGAAAAGCAGAAGTAAACTTGTTTGTGTGGAAGTATGTAGGTGGTGACTCTGATGTATGTAGAACCTGGAAAATTGTTCCAACTTGTGAGTTGGAATCAAATGCAGCTCTCTGCAGTGCATCCTGGATCTGCAGACATCAAGTTCAAACTTATTTTATATGCAATCCAATTTGAAAGGTTTCATGGTCTGTATCAGTTCAGAAATGTGATTCAAGATTTCCCAAAACAATGCCCATTAAAAATTAGTGTCAGGATTTACCAGATTTGTAGCAAAAACAGGACTCCACCCCTCAGCAACAAGACACTTCTTGGTCACATCCAGGCTGAGCATGTTCATTGTGTGGTAGATGGATTTCTCCTTCCTCGCCTTCATGAGTTCGACAAGATTGTTAGTGGCTGAACATGATCTAAAGAGTGGAATATCATACATGTACAACAAAATTGAGTAAATACAACTATGAACAGACCAAAGTGTTCCACTGCACAAATTGATCACCAGTAGTCTGCAACAATTTACTCTTCTGAAGCAATCCTGCATCTATAGCGGTTCTCAGCTCAGCAAGTCTTCCTGAAACCTGCAATTTGAAGTGAGTGGACATATCATAATCAATCAGAAAAAGGTAAAAGGTTAATAGCAAATGCATAAAGCAGTTGAACATGTCTGATAATAACAATCTAGATATATGGACAATGGAAGTTTAAGATGTTTGGAGAAAAATGAGAATGTCAATACATGTAAAGAAGCAAGCAGCATTGTGACAAGACTTGGAAAGAGCAAAAATTGCAATTGTCATTAATGAGAACGAAACATCAACAAAGGTATAGCACGTACTTCAGAGATCATTTGAACTTGTTTTCCAAAATCCTCAGTGAAAGAGTAACGATTTGCACCAAATGCTTCACAAATTCTTAGTATTTTGGTCTTTGCTTTTTCTCCTGAATAAAAGACAACAAATACATTCTTCTCAACCTGTCAACATTCACAAATCAGAAACAAACATGTTAATGTGGCAAACAAAAATAGGTGACAATCAAATTCATTTTCTCCAAGAAGTCCAGAATTCATCCACTAAACAATAAATAAAGGAACCAGTGACTTAAAATAAATCACACATAGCCCTCACATTTTAACTAGAAATCTAACAAAACATTCACTGCTGGATTCAAATTTCAAACAAACAAGTGAATCATATACTAAAACTCAGGCAATTTGCATGGAAAAAATAGTATATGACTGTATAAGTGTAATAATGCATCAATGAGTGCAGCAGACAAACTTCTGATATATCATATGCGGCTGACTAGTATAAGTTAGCATGGGCATGAGCAGTGCAAGGGACATGTACAAATGGGATACAGCAGCTGGGTAAAATTTCATTAATAGATTAAAATTGAGAATTACAACTGAGCTAGACTAATAGAGATGAAATGATGACATGATGCACAATTACAGTTCATTATTGTTTCTGTGTCATAGATACATGAGCGTGTATAAGGAACAACAAGAATAAAATGTTCAGCAGAAATGCAACCAAAATCAACCTGCTCTCCAGAAACAGGATCAATGACAGGTTCCTCTACAGCAGCCTGCCTGGTATACACATTACCCCGGGTAGCACGAAATATAATTCTTTCAAATGGCATAGACTTTTCTTTGGAAACAAGGCCAGTAATAAACCCCAACTTTACTTGTTTTGATGACTCAATTGATATTTCCTACAAAATTGCCAATCAACTATTATTGTTACAAATACAAATATGAGGATCAAGTAACACTGCTACACTAGAAATAAGATAAAGAGACATTGATAAACAAACAAGTAATTGAAACTCATACTCTGTCCTGTAATAGAGGAGTATCTAGTGATTCTTCGCCAGTTTGTTGGGATTCTATTTCCTTTTGCTGAGCAGTTGCACTGCTAAAGGCAGAAGAGAAAAACCCACCAGCCTACCAAAAAACAGAACATCATTGTCTTGATTATTACCCAGCATTACTGTAACATTTGCTGATATGCAAACAAAAATCTAATACATAAATGAAGTTCTGATGAGAAAAGGCACCAAAGTAGGGCCATGCATGATCATGAACCAAATTATGTAATGACAGAATATGAAGTCCTGAAAACATTAAAAAAAAAAGAGTTGAAAAATGGATGCCTGTTACATAAATTTGCGAGACTTGATAAAGAAAAGTGACTGTTGATAGCATTTTGACTCCACTCTATAACACTAGATTAGCACACATCACAGGAACTATGAAACTTGGTTTTACAGCACAATTGAGTTTCTCAATCATTGCAAACAAGGCTGGTTAATTAATGAAATCTAAGACATGCACCGTTATCTGTCAATCAAGGTTGCTTAAGAATGCAACTTGAACAAGAGGCTCAAAAATATAAACACTAGACATCATACAAGAAAAAATCATTTGGTGAATTCCTTTATCTACTGATATCCATTACGTTAGTTAAATGATTTCTATGTGTGCTACAGGAAATGTGTTCTTTCCCCTCTTCCAAGTTTAGTTTACAATTTACCTTAAAATAAACCAGTCACAGCATGTCTACTTAAAATTATCAGAAGTGCCAGCTTCTCCATGGTGTGTCTACAAGTGCTAATAGCAGAATGATTACCAATGGGTCACAAAACAAAAAATAGCCATACCTTGTTGAGGACAAGCTTATATTCCACAAGCTCATTATAAGAGCGCTGTAATTTTTCATTATTTGTGTTCATTTCAACCAGCTCTGCCTCAAATTCCCCAAGTTTTACCTATGACAACCAAAACAAAGCAAAATAGTAAGGGCATGGCCCATCTAAAACATTTCTAGCAGCACATTCAACTTTGTAGCATACCTCTAGGTCATCCACATCAATCTCAGTTTGTGTCATAGGTTTAGTTGAAGGTGTAACACCTGCCTTCTCCATTTGTTCCTTGAAAAACCGTAGCTTTCGAGCCATCTCTCCAAATTTTTTGATCTTACAAGAAGGGGGGAAAAATCAACATTTCCGCCACTAAAATCTCACTCCATTACCAACTATAAAAAGGCATCATAAAACAGATATCTAAGGTACACTTTAGTCTGAGAAAAAATCTACACTAGAAAATGCTATCAGATACTAAATCACGAGATACTCCCAATCCATGAAAATAGTAGTGATTAAGAGTACAATATGCATTTAAAATTCTTCTCAAACTCAAAATAGGTAAGAGCTCTAAATGGACTCGGAACATAAACACACCTGAGCAGCATAAGTTCTCTGAAACGGACTCTTATCTGCATTGAGCTGCAAACAGGAAATAAATAAAAACACAATTAAAGCTCAATATCAATTATCACATCAATCGCATCACGTTCTTTAACTACCAATCCCAAGAGAAACAATATTTTACCTACAAAAACAAAAACCCTAACAACAAAAAAACACGGAGTAGCAGTCTTTATTGAACTCCTTTTTATTCTCCATGTAGCCATCAGATTTCACAAAATCACATTTCGAATATCGATTTAATTATAATTTAATTACAAATAAGAAAGATTACCAGCAGCACGGAAAACAATAGTAAGTAAATAAGAAATCCAATTCGATAAATGAACAATCAATTCAGCATCAATTAGAGGAAGATAAGGAGAGATGGATACAAAAAATGAGAGAGAGGAATGTGTACGGACATCTTTGAATTGGATGAGACCGAGGTCGCCGATGTAAGAGACAGTGTGGTGAGCAGATTCGATAGGGATGATAAGCTGCACCAATTGCATCGCTTCTGACCTGAACAGGTCCATCGGCGGACAGCATCCTCCTCCTGCTACTCTTGCCTCCGCCATTTCCTTTCCCTTCCTCTCCTATCCTGGACTCGATTTCTCTCTCTGTATCTCGCAAGTCACAGAGATTGATTGAGATTTTTTATGAATTTATTTACGGGGTTACTGATTCAATCAGGTGAAATTGTTTTCTTTTTTTAAAAAAAAAAAAGAGAGAAAAAAATAACAGAGGAGACGTGAAGGAACAGAGGGAGGAGATGTCGATTTTCTTCTATTTTCTTTTCAGCGAACAACCACCGTACCACGTCACCTTGCGTCCAAGATTTGGTTGTTTTACAGTTATATCCTTGGATTTTTTTTTCTGTTGTTTTTATTGGATTATATATTTCACTTGTTTAAACCAAAAAAAATAATAAGAGAATCCTATTTTAGGACGTTTCCTTTCAGTTTCGTCTTAGATAAATAACGAATACAGACATTGCATTCCATAAATAATAATAATAATAATAATAATAATAATCCCCAATATATATGGATTCCAAATTAATCTTTTTGAATAAGATTAATTATGATAATATTAGTAGATGAAAATATCTTAATGTCATGAAAATACACGATAATAATCTTTTATTTTATAACATTAATCATTCATTTTATGAGTAAAATAGCCTAATTATATAGGTGTGAAATATATTTTGCTCTAACCAATGATTAACTAATCTTTGATGAATGGCAAATCACAATAATATGCTACATTGAATCGAAGACCCACAAGGCTAATCATGAAAAATATAATTTAGAATAAATACCATATTATATATATATATATATGACTTTATGAAACTAGAGTAAATTTGTACAGTTTTTTTTTTTTTTTAATGTGAGAGAGAACAAAGTTATTATCTTTGGTAATGAATGTGTACAATGCTATTTACAAGAATGATTAAGACTAGCTTAATTAATTATTATCAATTAGAAAATAATGAAATTGAGCTTGGAAAGAGTAAAAGGGTAAAAATAACCAAAACATTTAGTCTTGATTTTTTAATATATTTGTTAGAAAATAAACCTCGAATATACTCCAATGTAATGTCTTGTACAGAAGCTTATTGTAGGAAGACGGTCGATAATGAAATTGAATCCATTATGAATAATCAATCATACATGGAAACTAGTGGATCTTTCTCCCAAAAGTAAATCATTACATCATAAGTGAATCTTTAAAAGAAAGATAAAAGTTGATGGCACTATTAATAAATATAAAGCTATACTTGTTAAAGGTTTTAAACAATAAAAAGTTGTGGATAGTTTTAACATATATTCACTCGTGTCAAAAATAACTTTCATTCGAATATTAATAGTCATTGCAATTATTAATAGGCTTGAAATATATCAAATAGATATAAAAACAACTTTTTTAAAATAATGACATTTATAAGTAGGTTTATACATGGAATAACTTGAGGGGTTTATTGTCAATAGACAAGAAGAAAAAGTTTGTAAACTTATCAAATCATTATATGATTTGAAACAAGCATCTAAACAATGACATGAAAAATTTAACAAGGTTATGTTGTTAAATAAATTTAAAATGAACAAAGTTGATTGATGTGTTTATGTAAGAAAAATGGATAAAGGTTATGTCATTGGATATCTCAATGTGGGAAATATTTATTTTATGCAATAATGATCACATGATTAAGTCTACTAAGAAAATATTAACTAAACAAGTTTAACATGAAAGACTTGGGTGTTGCATATTTCATAATAGGAATAAATATTACCAGGACATTTGATAGATTGGTATTGTCTCAATCTCATTATGTTGAGAAAGTTCTTGAAAAATATTTTAAGGGTGACAATAACATTGTAAAAATACTAATGGACATAAGTGTCTATCTGTTCAAAAATAAAGACAACATATTAATAAGCCAATTAGAATATTCTTAGATAATTAAGAGCTTGATATACATTATAAATTGCACAAAACCTGACATTGCTTACTCAGTTAACAAACTAGGTAGATTTTTAAGTAATCCAACTATAGATTATTAGAAAGTAATACGAAAGATACTCAAATATTTAAGGTACATCGTTGACTATGAGATACATTATAAAGGTTACCTGGCAGTACTATAAGGGTTTAATGATGTTAATTGGATATCCAACACTAAGGATTCAAAATCCATAAATGAATATGTCTCACACTTGATGGATTAAATACGTCATAGAAATCCTTCAAATAAATATTTATCACTATATCCATAATAAAATCAAAGTTTATTACTCTTGATAAAGCTGTAAAGGAAGCCAAATGAATTTGTAATTTCTTAGAGGATATTTCATGTTGGCTAAAAACCAATACCAATTATTTATGTCCATTACTATAGTAAGTCAGTAATTAGAAGAGCATAAAGTAGTATGTATAATGTTAAGTTTATACACACACACACACACACACACACACACACACACAATACTATTAAGTACTTGCTCTCAAATGAAATTATTTTAATTGACTTTGTAAAGTCAAAGGAAAATATTATGGATCCGTTAATTAAAAGTTTGTTAGGAGAGCTTGTGTATAATTTATCGAGGGGAATGAGCTTAAGGCTTTTGAAAGATGAAAGAGTGTAATGATGGTAATCATACCTAATTAATTAGAGATCCCAAGATCTAGATTCAAATGAAAAACTAAGTCATATAACATTCTCGGTAGCACTAGAAAATATTATTCCATGTTTATTCCTATAATAAAATAAGTGCTAGTTGTAGTATGATAAAAAGTAAGCCGAACTCTTAATTATTTTCTTATCTTGGTACATCAAGTGGAGTATAACATAATACTCTTAATGAAAGATCACCTATATAAGTGAGAAATATGGTCATTTCTTTAAAAAATTCAATAAAGGCTAAATACACTCATGAATCCAAGAGTTTTTCAGGGTCAAAATGAGCACAACAGCGAGAACCAAATGAAATATCTATGAGAGAACTATACGAGTACTATTGTCTTAGTTTACACAAAATATTAAATAATTTAAGACATCGCATTCACTATCTAATCGAGTAAATCCATTAGTATTTCACTAAGAAAGGTTCAAAGCCAAAAGCTACCTATTCTGATGTAGTAATCTATCAAATCAGTATCTCTCAACAAATCTTTGAGTCGTTTTCAAACTAGTGAGATGATTTCCATTCATGCGAGGGATTGTTGGAAATTTGTTTTAATTAAATAAATTATGGGTGAATAAGAAACTAATATCCGAAAACCCTTAGTTTTTTTACAGCAAGAACCTTGTTTTTTCTAAATTTAATTCTTGATTTATGATGGCTAATTAAAGGTTGATGATAGTGGGATTAATTCTTCAACATTTTAGCTTTCAAAATTTACTATAAAAGAGAGAGGTGAATGAAAAGTTTAATTTGAGAATTTTATAGATTTTCCCACTCTTTCTGACCTTATTTTTAATGTTTTTATTCCTTTTTAAGCCTAGATTTTTCTCTTAAATCTAGAGCTTATATTCATTTTGTTTAGAGATATTTGAGTTACATAATTTCTAGTGTAAAGACCTTGTTTAGAATTGCTTCTAAACCAAGGTGGATGTTGAAATCTTGGGAGACATATTGCAAACATTCTAATTGCATAAGTTAAAAGCAATAAAGCTTTAAGGACAAATAATTCATCATGAATAACAACACAATTAAGATTTATTATTTTAAAGTATTTCAAAAAGTAAATACTTTTTTTGTTTTAATTTAAACATATTTGTCTTGGGTTTATAGATTTAAACATGTATAATCTTTTTATTTTATTTAACATACATTTATAATGATAAACTATCAATCCATACTAATTATTTTAAAATTACAATATTATTACATAAACTAAACATATTTATACACTACTCTATATATATTTATAAACTTTGGTTTTTATAAATGTGGTGGCGCATGCTGTAAAGGTTGTGGTTGGGATTGATTCTGAGGTGGCAAAGCATGATTGGTTGATTGAAGGAGTAATTGTAAGGGAGTGGTATGGTGTATATACCGGCTTTGAGTGGCCGAAGAACAGTATGTGTTGCTGATTGGGCTGGACGTGGGTTCATCAGGTGATGATGGCCGCCTGGAGAGTAGTCAGAAGCCACTGATGCAGAGCTAGAGACTGTTTAGGCATGGAGGGAAGATACAAGAATTTCTTCTGGGTTGATTTCACGGGGAATGGAGGTGATTTTCACGCCAAATTATCTTGGTCTTGATGAGTTTGTTTCTACTTGTAGAGCGCGTTTGGCAGTGTGATTATGATTATTTTTTAAAATATTTTTTATTCGGAAATGTATTAAAATAACTTTTTTTTAAAATAATTATTTTTAATATCAGCGCATTAAAATAATATAAAAATATCAAAAAATATATTAATTTAAAATAAAAAAAATTAAAAAAAATTAAATTTTTTTAAAAATACTTTTAGAAGACAAAAATAACAGGACCTTAATAAAATCTTAAAATGAGAGGCCCAATGGATAGGCTATGACTTCTGAATCCCAGGCTCTTGCTTTTATAACCACAAGACCCACAGCATGGCCGAAGCTGCTCATCAGACGTGTGTGTGTGAAATGAGAAAACAAACCAAAACTCAGAATGATTGATTAATTTCATCAATGAAAGAGCCATATTTAGCAATGATTTTCTGGTTCTAATATACATGGATCACATAAGCTTAATTTGCAGGAGGAATTGGTCACATAATTGGATATAATCAAGAGACAATTAGAGTATTAATCTGCACCCAAGAAAGGAGTAAACTAGGACAAGAAATTATAGATGCCTAGATGATGTCGTTGGTACATAAACTAATTAGCAGATTAATTCATCTCCATACTAGATTAAACACACGATACAGAACTGAAGATTGCCTGCCATGAAATGTACAGTGCTATACGTTACATTCAAATTTACAGCCAGATGTAAGCCATCTTTACCATGGCCAGTAAGAACCTGAATGATCTTCGAAATACAAGAACCAGAAAAATAATAATATATAAATAGCAACACAGTTTAATCTGTTAATTTCAGTCGTGTTTTTTTTTTACAAGTTTTGCAAGCATTCTAGTTATTCAGTGATCCTGCAACTTCATCCGCAAAGAAAAGATTGAAATCTACCGCTTACCTTTCTTGTCTATAATGCCATGGCTGCAATAATACATGTAGTTACGTAGAAATAATAGGAAAACGCCATCTTTTCATGCAGGAGACATTTTGGCTCTCAATTTAATATACACGCACACCAGCTAACTGCTCCGGTATAGTACTAAAAGTATAATATATATATATAGTACTGAAAGTTGCTGTATAGGGTAATAAAATACTGACATTGAGTGAAGGATTGAGTTCTAAAATAATATATATATTGAATTTGATAAGCATAGGCATCGAATAGCACCCGTTAATTTATGCAGCTTAGGAACATATAGGCATATAATAGCCCGGAATGAGCATCTAGACTTTTATCCAAATAAATAATCACAGATAGTTGGATTCATATATCTAAAAAAAAAAAAAAACATAAGAGGGGTTTCCTATGATGCTTGAGAATATAAATAAAACAGTATTTAATTTTGTTTTGATTAATTTTATGCTTCTAGCACTAGTTGATTTGCTGTTAATTAATCATAGCTATAGAAGACAATCATGCATGATCTTGGTAATTCATGCTCATCAACCGCGCGCATGCATTCATGCTTATCATCAGAAAGATTGTATAGCATTTAAGCCAAAGCACTAGTTGATTTGCTGTTAATTAATCATAGCTATAGAAGACAATCATGCTTGCTCTCCTTGCTTCCAATGGCGATCTTCGCCAATAATTTGAGTTTAGTACTGTCTGAAGGGAAAATTAACAATTACCAGAATGATGCAAGTTCAAGCATCGAAACTCTTAACAGTCTAGCTAGCTAGCTAACTCATAAATTAGGCTCCCTAGCTTTGTCTCTACTAGAATATAGATGATGGTGTTCTAGTTCTGAGCTCTTGTCATGCACAGGGTCTCGTTTTTTGATGAGATTTGATTTGCCTCTAAGAAAAAGAAAATAATTTCAGAGCAGTTTGAGACAGCAGGAAACAGCCTCCTGCCCCCAGAGATACATTACCATCACAAATGATGCCTAACAAAACAAAAGAAGTACTTTACATCTTTGCACTACCAAACTAATAATAAAATACAAAGTCCCATCTTCTATTTAATTAAATAAAGTAAAGGATCGGTGCATAAATCTTCTAGGTGAACATCATGAATAGGATTTTTCTTAGTTGAGAAGAAGAAAAGGCTAAAGAACAACATTCTCATAGGGGATGCTCGTGAGGTTTCTCAAGGCATGCAGGTCATGCTGTGGGTAAAGGTTGATGTATGATGCATGGGAGTGAATTTTAATATGTTTTTTTTATTAAAATTTAATTAATTTTTTTAATATTTTTAAATCGTTTTGATATGTTAATGTAAAAAATAAAATTTAAAAATTAAATAAATATTATTTTAATAGATTTTTAAGAAAAAAACAATCCAAAAAATAACCATTATAAAACTAATAAACGCACTAATAATCTATTCACATAAAAACATCATTGGTTGAACCAATCTTGTATCTTTTGTCCCATTCAAATTGTTGTCTATCTTCCACGAGAAGTCATTTGATCTTTACAAGCAAAGGATCTTTAAAACTTTCTTTTCTACCTTTCTGAATGAGAATCCACTTAAAAATTTCTGAGTTAGGCGCAGCATCTTCACTCAATGCCTAGCCATTCCACAACGACTCTTGTACCATGGTTCCATCTCCAAGTACAAGGGATATATTCGAGTAGCTGTGTCTCTGAGAGTATCAATCTTTCCCCATAGTATATTAATTAGTATGTTTGTCTCTTCAGCTAACATTAGAAATTAAACCTACCTCAGCAAGAGGTTTATGTAGCGCTTTCAGATAAAGTCATCATCTCCAAAATCTCACAAAGATGCCTACCAAATCTCTCTCTCCTTTTTTTTTTCCTGGTTTAAACCATTAAGTATCCAACTTTAGGGTTTAGCTTCTGCTTTATAGTGAGAGTGTGGATGATTCTGATTCCCTCCCCCCCCTCCCAGAGAACAAAAGAATGCAATGACTAAACAAGAAGTGCATTTTTCACTCAAGATCTATATTACCGTGACATATAAAGACAATATCCTGTTAAGATCAGGCACATGAATCAACGACAAGACATGATGACTATGCATGTCAACGTAATATTAAGCATTTTCCTTCTTTCTGCGGTTAGTAATTCTAATTCCTATTCAAGAAAACAAATTAAATCAATAAAAGCTGATGAAATGCATTACTGTGTTTCCTTTTTCTTGCAGACGTTCCAAGCTGATGACAAGCTGAATATTTTGGCTTTGATGCACATGCATTGGTGAAACAACTATAATATATAAACCTGTAAAAGCTATCTTAATTACTAAAATCTTCGTAGCTTCTCTCTAAACACACAAAGAAGCAGATACAGTCCAGCTTAAGGCCGGCAAAGAAACGGATAAACTGGAAAAGGTAGTTTCGAAGTTCATAAACAACAATTTAGGGAGATCGAAGAAACATTAAACCTGGGCTCAGAAGATAAAAAGCAACAAGGAAATCAATAAGAAGACAAACTGAAAAATCAGTCTGCAGGAGCATGCCACATTTAAAATATTTGAGACTAATTGAACATTAAATTATATTTATAAATATATTAAGATTTGAACAAAGAACAAAATCTCCAGTTATTCATTTCTAGTTCAATGGATACTCATAGGAAGAACCACAACCACGAATATGTGGCGATTTATGGTAATATAGAAGAGAGGAAAATCCAATTTATGATTGACAAAAAAAGTTGGGGATCGATCCTTTTAACATTTTAATCCCCTTCTTTTTGATAACTACAAAAATTAAGACTGATGAGCCCTAAGATTTTGGGTGCAGGAAAAGTTGCGTACCGGACATGGAAGCAGTAAGGGGAAATGGATATGAAGGGCGTGCAAGAGATTCTGCAGCACCTGAAGTTGAAGCTAAAGCGCCAGGAGTTAGGGCATCTGCACTTGGGAGATTAGGCTCTTGAAGTTGTCTGGAAGAGCTTTCACCAAAGTAATAACGACTTTCATGAGGACCTTGATCGTAGAGAATTCCCTTGAAAACACGGCCTCCTATATTAACACTCGTTTGATATGCAAATTGATCAACTGATTCATCAATGGAGCTCACTCTAAAGCAACGAAATGTGACTGTTGAGTTCACTTCAGCGGGAAAATTATCGATTTCTAAACCTAAAAAAGACCCAATATACACCACATAAAAACTCTTAAAAATAAGCATATCGTTAAAACAAAGATAAACTTCGTGATGAAAGATAAGGAGAATCATGTATATGGATATGCAATATGCTCTTTGTCATAGCTACACCCTTGACAGTAGGATAGAATAAAGAGTAGGACTACATACCTACTAGGATTACTATGTTCATCACATACATATCAAGCAAGTGATATGGTTTTCTTGAGTTTTTTCTTGACAATATCTAAATAGTACAGAATAGATCTAAAGGAACTGTAACAGTACCTGTTGAGGGATTTTCTCTGGGCCTTTTAGGGTTATTTCCCTGAACCTGCTGTTGTTGACAAGGCAAAAGATTTTGAGCCCTCTGTCGCCGTCTACAAGCGGGAACCCAAGTGCTCTTAACATGTGTTTGACACTGAAATCCTTTACTGTTACAGCATGTTCTGCATCTCATGTAAACACAGTCTTTCTTAGCTTGGTTTCCACATTCTTGACACCTTGAGCCCCCCAAATTACTTCCTTGTCTCATCATCATCATCATCACCACCACTATTCATCACAAAAGAAAAGCCCCACCATTCCTCACTGTTGAATTCCCTTCTTTTCAGCTCCTACTTATCCTTGTTCAACCTTTCAACAGTACCAGACTGATTCAACAGGGATTTTCTTTGGGAAGGTGATCTTGTTTTGATGGCGGTAATGGATGTGTTGTTTGTAGTTTTGGGTTGGTGGGGTCAAATCATTTGGTTTCTTATTTTTTGTTCATGACCATGCTTAGTTCGTGAGAATTGTAGGATTCTTCAGCTTTTGCAGATACTACTCGAACTAGTAATGCTTAAGAATCATTGTTTTGGTAAATTAAGTGCTCATAAATGAAAAAGTTACCAAATAGGATGAATGGTAGCCGCCATAAAACCATCGATCATCGGTGCTTCAAGTATTCAAAACCCATTCATTCTCCCAGCCGTTACCCAGTGAGCTAGCACTAGTAAAAAAAGCAAATAAAGAATAGGCATAGTACCGCTACTGATTAATAAATAAAGAAACAAGTAGCCAAATAATAATAATAAATTAAAGAGACAGATTAAGAAAAGAAGGGACTTGTCTCATCATTTTAACAATTGAGCTAACTATACCTGATTTGATTGGAGTACTGGGCTGGCTAATGCATGCTTTGAATACAAATGAGTACTGCCAGATTGTGGGGTATTCGTTTGAAGGGCTATGAGAAAATGTTTTTTACCCTCCAGCGTCTCACATGACTTGATCAGTTTGGCTCTTTGTGGCCATGATAGGGATGGTTTTTGTAATGGATTAGAGCTTGTTTGGCACTTGGCTACAGACATATATATCATTATGCAAAAACAGTAAGGATTTGATGATTCAATATTTGAGTATCCCCAACAATATCTATGATGTTTAAAAAAGTGTGCCTCCAGACTGACAGCGCTATCACTTACTCGTCCTAGCACTTAAAAGGGACCAAGCTGCCGTGACAAAGCCAAACACACGCACACACCAGGTTAAACCGCGACGGTCTTTCCTCCTCCTCCTCCTCCTCTATCTTGTGTACTTTCTGTACGGCTTTTGTTTAATTATTGCCAGTCAAGAGGCTCCCTTTATGGTATTTACCCTAAGCTAATCACTTTCAGAGCCTGCGTCACACTCGCCCCGTCAGAGGATGGCTGCCTTATCAATTATATCAAAAGAGAAGAAAAACGACCTCTGTTAATTAAGCTTGCAAGAAGCCAAGAACATTTTATGATTCACAATCTTGCGTTTCCGTGATGGGTCCTCGCTAGCAAAGGTTGTGTTTAATGGCAGCGGATATCCTCATGGTTTCATGCGGGATTTGTCAATTTAAACCATATGATTTGAAAAACATCAATTGATTTCTAGAATGTGTCACGTTTATTTCCCTATATATCTCCTTGAATCGCAATGAATTATCATCACCTCGAGAATACATGTTGAGAATGTTCTTAGAGTCAACATTTTGTGTTGACTCTTGGAGGGTGGGACACCTATCAAAAACTCATTCATTATATATAATTCTTTTCCTTGCATCAAACCCAATTCAGTTTTTCAAAAAGTTTCATGTCCGTATAAAGCTTCGATAAATCTCTAGAATTTATTTTTATTGGAATTCGGTCCTTATTTCACAGTGCCATTTCTCTCGCGAATTTCACCAAAATCAAAATTTATTGTTTCTCAAATAAGAAAACTCTATTAAAGTTGATATGATGACACGCGGGTGAAAGTAGTACAGTAACTAGCTGGATTCCGCGCTACGTGGAGGGTTTATTTTTTATTTTTATAAAATTATTATAATAATTTATAATAATTTTTTAAAATATTAATAATTATTATTTTTTAAATTTTATTAATTATTTTATTAATAATATTAATTATAATAAGTATAACATAAATAATACTATTTTTTATATGAATATTTAGAATTATAATAAAAATAATAATAGTTATAACATAAATAATTATATTAAGAATTTCAAGGATGATTACAACACATAATAATATTTATAACACAAATAATACTATTTTTTATCTGAACACTTTGAATTATAAGAGAAAAAAATATTTATAACACAATTATATTAACACATGTGGGTGGGCGCCGACGCGTCCAACCCTAACCCCCAGTTCGGCATGGACGCATCCAGGCCCAACTTGAGGATCGGCGTGGACGCCTCATCGCCCATCTTGGGGTTGGGCGTGGACAAGTCCGCACCCAACTCTAGTGTGAGTGTGCACGCGTTCAGCCCCAACTTGGGTGTGGGAGTGGACGAGTCCAGACCCAACTTGGATGTATGCGTGGTTGGGTGCCCCAAGTTGGGCGTTGACGCGCCCAACCCCAACTTGGGGTTAGGAGTGGACATGGCCAAACCCAACTTGGGTGTCGACGTAGTTGGGTGTCCCAAGTTGAGCGTGGACGCTTCCACGCCCACTTTGGGGGTGGGAGAGGATGTGTCCACACCCAACTTAAGGTTGTGTGTGGACGCGTCCAGGCCAACTTGGGTTTGGGCGTGGACGCGTCTAGGTCCAATTTCGGGTTGGGTATGAACGCGTCTAAACTTTTAATGATAATAAAAATAAAAATAATTACAACACAAATAATATTATTTTTAATAATAATACTTTTAATCATAATAAAAATAAGAAAACAATTATAACACAAATAATACTCTTTGTAATATTAATACTCTTAATCGTAAGAAAAATAAAAAAAAATAATGCAATTTTTAATATTAATACTTTTAATCATAAAAAAATTATAACACAAATAAAAAAATTTAATATTAATAATATTTGTTTTTCAAATTTATTAATAATATGAATTTTTTTTCAAATTTATTAATACAAAAAACAATATCAACAAAACAAACAATAATATTTTTACTATTAATACCCTAAAAATTAATTATACTAAAAAACAATAATAAGAAAAGTAATAATAATATTTTTAATACCATTACTTGTAATTATACTAAAAGTGTAGGCAGCCCAAGCACCACGTGGCGCTTGGGTTGCACCCAAGAGGAAGCAGACCAAGCGCCACGTGGAACTTTATCTGCCCGCGGCCAGGACCCCATTTTATTTTAGGTTCTGCCCTGTCAGGCCTAAGGATAGCCTTAGGCCATGCCTGTGAGTGCCCAAGCCAAAGTGTCACATGGCGCTTGGACTACAGCCAATAGGAAGCAGCCAAGCGCCACATGGCGCTTGGGATGTCCGCCCTTAGGAGGGAACCCAAGTGCTACATGTCTCAACGTGGTTTTTTTTTTATAATAATAACAGCTTTTTAAAATTTATTAATGATGATAATAATATTTATGTTCTTATAAATTTTAATGAAAATACTAAAATTTTTATAATACAAATAATAATATTTTTAGTAGCAATAATATGAATTATTATAAAAATCATATTATTTATAACATCAAATATAATAATATTTTAGAGATTAATACTATTAATGATACTAAAAAATAATATTAAGAGAACAAATAATAATAGTTTTAAGATCAACACTATTAATTACACTACAATAATAATAATATTTTTTTTATATTAAGAAAAAATATAATAATTCTTTTGATATTAATTATACAAAAAAAATTCAACAAAACAAACAATAATATTTTTACTATTAATACCCTGAAAATTAAATATACTAAAAAGAATAATAAGAAAAGTAATAATAATATTTTTAATACCATTATTTGTAATTATACTAAAAATATAGGCAGCTCAAGTTGCACCCAGGAGGAAGCAGACCAAGCGTCCGATGACGTTATGCTGAGGGCTTGGGATGATGCTGTCCAAGCATCATGTGGTCCTTGGTCTGCCCGTGGCCAGGACCCAATTCTATTTTAGATCTTGCCCTGCCAACCCAAGGCTAGCCTTGGGCCATACCTGTGAGTGCCCAAACTAAAGCGTCACCTGGCGCTTAGACTGCAGCCAATAGGAAGCAGCCAAGGCGCCACGTGGTGCTTAGGTTGTCCGCTCTCAAGAGGGAACCTAAGTGCCACGTGTCCCAACATGGTTTTTTTCAAAGTAATAGCAGTTTTTAAAATTTATTAATGATGATAATAATATTTATATTCTTATAAATTTTAATGAAAAAACTAAAATTTTTATAATACAAATGATAATATTTTTAGTAGCAATAATATGAATTATTATAAAAATTATATTATTTATAACACCAGAATAATAATATTTTAGAGATTAATACTATTAATGATACTAAAAAATAATATTAAGAGGACAAATAATAATAATAATTTTGAGATAAACAGTATTAATTACAATAAAAAAAATAATAATATTTTTTTATATTAAGAAAAAATATAACAATTCTTTTGATATTAATTATACAAAAAAATATCAACAAAACAAACAATAATATTTTTACTATTAATACCCTAAAAATTAATATACTAAAAAAATAATAATAAGAAAAACTAATGATAATATTTTTAATACCATTACTTGTAATTATACTAAAAGTGAAGGCAGCTTAAACGCAACGTGACGCTTGGGCTGCACCCAAGAGGAAGCACACCAAGCATCAGGTGGTGCTACCCAAGCACCATGTGATGCTTAGTCTGCTCGCGGCCAAGATCCAATTCTATTTTGGGTCCTGTCCTTCCAAGCCCAAGGCTAGCCTTTGGCCATGCCTGTGAGTGTCCAAGCCAAAGCGCCACCTGGTGCTTGGACTACAGCCAAGAGGAAACAGTCCAAGCGCCGCGTGACGCTTTTGCTATCCGCCCTTATGAGGGAATTCACCAACAATGAAAGCTCCCACACTTCACAGTGAAAGCACTCACAATACATCCATAGTGCAGCATACTGCAATCCACGGTGAATTCACTCATAGTGAACAGTAGCCTGCGCTACAATAAAACACTGATTCCTTTTAGTTATAATTAATGGGTTTTTTTTGCCCTCTTGTTTATTTTAATTATGAATTAATTAAAGGTTTGATATTGTAATTCCAATACTATATTTGAAATACTAATATCAAGAAATCAAAATAAAATTTAAGTTTTTTAATACCTTATTCTTAAAATGAAAATACATAATAATTAAAACATAATTTAATCAAAAGTGATATCTATAAAAATAATACGATGTCGGAGTAGAAAGGGGGAATAAATGGTGGGATAATAATAATAATAATAATGTATTTAACAAATAAATTAATGCCATGCTACGGAAAGCTTTGATGGTGATGGTGGAAGAACAGTTGGGAGATAATTGAAGACTAACGAACGATACAATAATTTATTACCATAACAATATTAATAATACTTTCACTCTCGTTCTCTCTATTCCATTCACCGTTGCCAAACATCACAAGTACTTTCCCCGTCTAAACTTTCAATGACAAATTTGCTCACAGTAGAAGAAAAACCACGAGTCTAAAAGCCATGTTTCAGTGAGACGGGCACCAGTATCCTCTAGACTCTAGATCAGGGCAAAGGGTTTTTCTTTTCGCCCTATAGTTCGAGGATCAAAAGCATAGATAATTGCATGCCGAAATGACTCTTGAACCTTGACGTTTCCAGACTAGATACAGTTTGAGCTAAGCCGAGCCTATTCAACTTGCTGGGCGACAAGCTAGTGGGCTAAAAGCTCAAAGAGGATTGCTCTCAAGCAATTGCTTCCAAATAGAATTGAAGTGTTCAGTTCAATAGATCAAACTAGTTGGGGGGACTTGATTTTGCTCAAGTCAGCAGAAACATTCACTGTTAAAAAGGAGGGCACCTAGGCCGCGTTCCAAATGCCTGAGCTATGATAGCCTTACTGAGTGAACTGTTGACCAGTTGTCCAATACTGTTCATGGACTGTTTAAACAAGACAAAGCGCCGCACTCCACAGTAGCGAACGCCAAACTGGGATAATAAACAAAGAACAGGGGGTCAAGAAAAAATACGGTGTTTACTGTATTTTCCTTTCTCTTGATTTATTGCTCATATACATGGTCCCTTGGAGCAGAGATAAAAGCACAGAAGGAAAAAAATGGGTGCACTTCAAATAATTCACAAAAAGAAAGTTTCCTTCGCCCTCTCCATTGCTAGAAAGCAAGGACGTGGAGGTTTGCCAATGAAAGCTACCCATTCAGCACACAAAAAATGGGTGCACTTCAAATAATTCACAAAAAGAAAGTTTTCTTCGCCCTCTCCATTGCTAGAAAGCAAGGACGTGGAGGTTCGCCAATGAAAGCTACCCATTCAGCACACAAAAAGAAAGGGAAAGCAACCCTTTTTGGAGCACTTGAAAAGGCCCCTACTCGTTAAATTCGGCATTTAAAAAAAGCAGTGCTCTCTCTCAATGAAGCAGACAGCCAAGAGGGACAAAATGGAACATTGGTGGAATGGGGGCTGAAATAGAAATGATATGGCACTCGGTGCCAGATGATACATTTTGTCCCGATTATGATAGATATGGTAGTGGTTCATGGCAAAGAAAAAGATTTGGTGGTTTTCATTAGAATAATGACAAAGATAGCAATGGTTCATCATGGATGAGGGGCCGCGTAAAAAAAAATGTGTCAAGGTTGCGGAAGAGTGGACAGTGTGAGTGAGAACAAGTCAAACAAGCTGGAAGAAAACAGGACAGACGATAATGAAAGGAACAAGACTAGTCTCTAGAACTCAAGACTCCGAAGAAACAGGGTAAGCAAACCAAATCCTGCACAAGATAGTGATTTATCTAAAGCCAAAACAAACCACAAATATACTCCTAATGCGTCTTTGGTTCATGTATTGCAGTTGAAAAGAGGTGAGTGCAAAAGTGCCTGCTTCCGAGAGAAGTTCAAGCAACCATGCCCGAAATCAAGCAATAAAAACAACAATTTTATGCAGCAGAACAGCAATCATCTCAAAGAAATCCAAATTCAGTCCATAAGACGAGCAACTGTTCATCTAAACCTCAGCTTCAAAATATCTCACTGTCATTTCACCACAGTTTTCCCCAAAAGTGATAAATAACATCCACCTTACAGCGAAGTAGATATAGAAATCACCTTGAAAATCAATATAAATATCATAATAAAAGTGCTAACTGCAAAATGTGAGTCCATGTAGAACAACCTAAAAATAAATGATAAAGCATCCTCCGTTTGACTACTGTCAAATTAAGATCTACCGAGCATCCATTTCATGAGCAGATCCCTTATCCAGTTTAACCTACAACGATGTGTTTGAATATCAAAAAAAGGTTTGCCGACACCCACGATCCACACACACAAAAAATGATTAAGAGGGTCTCTCTCAAGTGCTCCACTTTGCAATAACACTGTAACAGTCCGGATAAACTACATGAAAATCATGAACACTAAGAATAATATCAAACAACATTAAGATGATAATAACATCCACATCCAATCAGCAGAACCTGATAAACTCAGATCGATTTCACAGATCCCACCTTAGGACTTATCACTATTCATTTGTGCCTGAACTTCAAAGTCTCACATGAAAAAAAAAAAAAAAAATTCCCCCCAAAACATCCAACCGACACCCAAAATTAATCAATCACACGAAACCACAGCACAGCACACACCACTTTAGACAATTAGTTAACAAGCAATAGACAAATATAAGCAAGTAAATTTATTTTTTAAAAGAAAAAATGAGAAACTTCAAAATAGATTAGTCTAGAAACAAATCACCAACGCCCACAGTTCAACTGCAGTAATAAACATCTAACCAAATCATGATCCAACATGAACCCATTTTAAGATCCAATTTTTCATACAATTCTTTAATTAAACCTCCACCACTAGTATTTTAATCCCAAAACCAAAATTGTCATCAAGACAACTACAATTCATACAAAGAGAACTTGATAAAAACAATTAGATGGGTTCATTTGAAATCTGCACTTTACTATCCCACACCCATTCCCCCAATTCTCCCACTCGCACTCAACCAATTCAACCCGCACACATACACAGATATAAGCCATAAAACTCATCAACACTGTAAGATAAATTAATATCAATGAGGATTAAAATGATAATAACATCCACACAAGTCATTTCCAATCAGCATAACCTAGGTTAAAAAATAAAAGGCAATAAGCCTCAAATTCCACTAATTACATCTAACCAGCCACCTCCAAAGTTCAATTCTTTACACAGTACCAAATTCGAAGTTCCCATCGTTTTCCACCCCCGCCACTATTTTACCTTCAATCTCTTCCTCTGCTAAGCCTTCAAGCCCAACCCATGCTTTCCATGAACACACCCTGGCTTCACATGAAGAAAAGGACTCCTCTTCGAATTACTCATCTTAGGAAATACCCTTTTGCCTAACTTCCTAATCCTTTGCCTCCCTAACTTCCCACTCACATTCCATGGCACTAGCTCATCATTTAACCCATACCCATCATCATCATCCTCTTCATCATCAAAATCAACATACTGAATCCTAGCAGCAGGAAACAATATAGGCCTCCCACGATAAACATCACCATCGTCATCATCGTCATCGTCAACTTCATGATCATGAGAGTTGAAATGAAAGACAACATCTCGGTCTTGTTGAGTGTCCTGGGCTACTATTTCTTGGCTTGTCTTCGGTGATCTTGGTGAAGACCAAGAAACAAAGCCATTTTCCAGACTTTGTAAAGAATCAGTATCTGAGTCTTCAGCATCAGATTCGTTAATGAGTTCCCAGTTAGAGAAATCATTAGCTTCATCTAAGAAAACAGCATCTTGCTCTTGAAAGATTGGTTTCATGGTGATGGATTTCTTTGCCATTTTTGTTTGTGTGTTGTGTTTTTTTTCCCTTCCTCGAAGGATCTGGGTGCGAGTCCTATACTCTATTTAGACGTAGTAGGGGATCAAATGGCAACAGTTTGGTGCTGTTAAACCACGCATTGTTACCAATGAATGTGAGCCACGTGGATTGAAATATGATTGTCTTTTTTTATATATATTTCTTTTGTTGCCACGTGAGGCATATTCGACAATGATCCTACTTCACGGTTAATTTTCGTCCTAAAAATGCAGTGTTTTGATTGCACAACAACTACTTCAGATTTAAGAAAGGTATGATAAAAAAAGAAAAGAAAAGAAAGTGGATTTCTTTATTCCCTTTTCACTTTTTATTTAATAATTTAAATGAAAATTATTTAATGAAATAGGAAGGTTGCCTTTGATTATGTTTTATTATTTATTTAATTTTAAATTATGTTTTATTATTTTTTAATTTAATAATATCAAAAATAAATTTAAAATAAAAAATAATATTATTATTTTAATATATTTACAAATAAAAAAAACACTCCTCCTCCATCACACACTCTGCCGGGCTTGCCGTTAAAAAGATTTTATTTTATTGTGAAAAGAGATTTTTAATTACTTAACCGGTAAGTAGCAGGTCGCCTCTCACCCTGACAGGACGGATTATCTTGCGAGCAGGCAATGGAGGCTCGGTGACAACCACGCTCCAATTCCCAACACCTTCATCCCCACTATTTCAGGTGTGGGACGAGCAAGGGAAAGGACTATGTCCTGCCACCTGTAATCCTAGTCTTGATCGACTCTCCTGCCAGATAATTTTGTTGACTTATGACAGCGTGTATTTACATTTGTTTTTATATTTTAAAAAATAATTTAATTTTTTTTATTTTAAATTAATTTTTTTATGTTTAAATTTCTTTTTAAATAGTTGGTATTAAAATAAATTTCAAAAAATAAAAAATATCATTTTTATATATTTAGAACTAGTTTGTTTTATGTTTTAAAAATGTTTTTTAAAAAAATTAAAATTTTCCCTTTACTTTAATTTTTTTCTATTTTCTTCTTGTTTTGATGTATTAATATTAAAATTAATTTTTAAAAATATTATTTATATATATTTTTAAAAAATAACCGTTTTATATACTGTTTACTACCGTTGTAAACACCACTAAAACAAGGCATTCAATTAGAAAAGTGTCTGCGTGGCACTTGATCGAGCACTGTTGTATTTGCCTTTTCCACGAGAAAAAAAACATAGATAGAGGGAAAAAGATGTTATTCACAGCCTCATCTTTGCGATCATCGTTACTTGAAGTGTGTTTAATAGTGTGGTTGTGGTTGCTTTTTAAATAGCTTTTCATGCTAAAATACATGCAAATGATATTTTTTTTATTTTTTAAAAATTATTTTTGACATCAGTACATTAAAATGATTTGAAAACACTAAAAATATATTAATTTAAAATTAATAAAAAAATAAAAAATTTTTAAATTTTATCAAAAATATTTTTGAAACGAAAAAACAAACAGTCCCGTGAAGCACCGGAAAATCAGTTTTAATTACCAGCAAAAACACGGGTTGTGACTAGCAAACGTTAAGTGGGAGCAAAGTAATCTTTATAGGCGCGCAGTACCTTAGCATTATTTCCCTGCGCTTTTTGAACACTATTTTGTTTTTTAGTGTTTGCTTCTTTCTTTATAACTGTTCTGTGACTTCTGTCAAACATATCTGTAGATTTAAATATATATAAAAAAATCCACGTCATCAAGTTAATCTCTGAATTACTGGATAATTTAGATAAATTGTATTTATTAAAATATTTTTTTCATTATTTTATTTTTTCAACGGGTTTCACTTGATCAATATATTAACAGATCGATTTAAATCAAGTTTTAAGTATTAATGTTTTAATTAACATGTCAAATAAAATTAGATTTAACAGCTATAATTTTAAGTCATTGTAAAATTCTTTCCAAATTGTTATAAAAAATGGTGGATATGAACATAGTTTTTAGACCCGACCCGATTCAAGGTTTGAATTTCGAGTTTTGACCATGTTATTGGGTTTTGACCGGGTTGTCCGGATCAATGTTTTTTTTAAAATCAAAACGAATTCGTTTTAGTAAAAACAAAAAAACAAAAATCAACGGGTTGCAACCAGATTTTTGACCGGGTCTTACCAGGTTTTTCCTTCCCCTGTTTTTTCTTCAACCCGGCCCGGTTCCAGCCCCGGGTCTGCCAGGTCCCGGGTAGACCCGCAGGGCTGGGCCGAATTTTAAAACTATGGATGTGAAAGTTCTCTGTAAAATAGCTGAAGCATTACAATCATATGTGATTGTAGGGGTCGGGTTTGTTTAGAATTGTAGGAAGAATTGTGATTTAAAGTGTTTTCGCTTAGAAATATATTAAAATAATATTTTTTTTATTTTTTAAAAATTATTTCTGATATTAGCACATTAAAATGATCTAAAAACCATAGTTTTAAAACCCGGCTCGACGAGTCGACCCGGGACCCGGGGCTAGAACCGGGCCAGGTTTATGGAAAAATAAGGGTAGTTAAAAACTCGGTTGACCCAGGCGACCAGGCCGGTTGACCAGGTAAAAACCCAGTTACAGCCCATTGACTTTTTATTTTATTTTTTTCAAAATGACATCCTTTTAATTTATAAAAAACATTGAAGCTGACCCGGTCAAAACTCGTAACCCGAATCTTGAGCTGGATCAATCACCAGGCTGGATTAAAAAACACCGCTAAAAACATTAAAAAAAAAAAAATCCAAACACGCTGCTAAGTGATTCTGCGTCCAGGTTAAGCACAGCAAGGTCAAATTGGAATTATCTGATCAAGGCACTCGCATACCATAAACGAATGACAAGACATTAATCAAAACTTAGCCAGAGAAGCTCTGGCAATGCCTCTGCAATCAAATCCATGTCATTTATCTGAAGCAGACTTCTAGCTGTCAAAAGGAGATTGACTGTGTTAACACGGTGGGCTGGCAGTACATTGGCCTCCATTGAAATAAAATGTGAACCTAAAACCATTGCCACAAAAAGGATAAATTCATTGCGCATTGGCTCTTTTTTGCGCACAATAAGAACTGCAGATACTACGCATCTCCTTTTTCAATTGCTATGTGGTAGCCTTTTCCCTGTTTCAGATTGAAGGAACAGATTCTTTCCAAGTCTGTGCACTATCAATGGTTTACAAATACGGAATCTATACTCAGACGTGTATTTGGGCTGTTATGGCTTTCCCTGAAGCACTTGGACAATCTCTTCTGCTCTTGACTGGATACCCTTAAGATACTCGGTGAGAATGCGTTGCTGGTACGAACCTCCTTCCTACAAGTGATAGAGAAGATGTGAGAAAAGGGGAATTTTATAGAAATGGTTCTGTGTATGAGTCGTAGCAGACAGTGGCATGCGGTGTGGCGTCCAGTTGTAGGGAATACTGAACAACAAAAATACAAGTGAATAAAATCCAAGGTAGAAGGTTTTATTACTGTCCGGATCAATGTCCTCTCGATTCGTTTCTTAATGACAGCATAGAGTTCCTCTGGAGAAATTTCCCCTTTTCCAACTGTCATTCCATCGAGCAAAAGCTTGTTCCATTCTTCTTCGGGAGCTGCAGCAAACAAATGTATAAGTGAGTCTGGATGCTTATCAAATGACCCAAAGAATCCTAGACTAAGCTTTTAATGGTCTAGAAACTTGATTCAATGCCGAGGCAGGTTTAACATTTATGCGAGGATCAATACATCAGGTAGATGTTTGCATGCCTAAGCTATCCAAGATCAAATTTCATATGCCTATGCATCTCTGTGTTGCAGCAACAATCTATATTTATGGCTCATTTTTATTCTCGAAAGCACAATTGTTAAGGAAAACAGCACCTTTGATTATAGTCTCCAGAAACTGCTCAGCCTTCAAAACTTCCTCTCCTGCACCACAAACATAGACAAATACCTATCAAGTAATCATTCCAATTCAAAAGCTTTAACTGTTAGGTAAAGTCTTAAGATATAATTTATATTATTTTTTAACACACGCCCCCAATTGAAAGCTCTTTCAGCTTGAAACTTGCACGGACTCATACTATCTTGTGCTTTTAATTTTATCAAATAAAATAAGGGTGGTGAGATTCAAACTCGTGACCGAATAATCAATAAGATTCTGATACCAGATCACTGAACCATCTCAACCCAAAAGTTTAAACTGTTAGAAAAGGTTTTAAGATAAGATTTATGTTACTCTTTAACAATACCAGTTGTTCAAGGCGTCGAACTTGTACTCTGAAGCAGACAGCAAGAATATGGAAGTGAGGATTGTTCCAAAGAAAGGAGGGGGATGGAGAGTAGATGTGTTAAATGAAGATCTATGGCAGACAAATTTTAAATTCCTGATAAACAGACGTAATTAAACTCTGGAATAAAATTTGGGAGACTATTCTAAAAAAAAAAGTATAATCTTAGAGATCAAACTCTCAGTACAAGATAATTAAAGTAGAAAAAACCTAATACTTTGAAAGACCAAAAACATCACTCAAGCTAAACTCAAATCAAGCTATAAGAATTTAGTTTCACATGGCTTCGAGCAATGGACTTCATTTCAAGACATTTTATAAATCTTGGCATGGTGACCAACAACATTTTTCAATTTTGTAATGACCTATCATTTTTTAAGACATAATTTCAAAGTAATGGAATAAAGTACCACAATATAATTACCTTTCTTAGCATAACTCCGCTTGGAGAGAATACTGGAAGCATAGAGTTGCAGAACCTTTTGCAACATGGCCTCGAGCCCTGGCTTGTCCCCATCTTCTTTTGCCTACCGATGAGTAGAAAAGGAATTACTCGCCCATGTTTAAGGAAAAACTCGTATCAGCATTTAAATACTGGAGTAATAAAATCATATAAGAATACCCTACATCAACCCTCTTCCCATCTAACAAGCACCCAAAATCACTTCAATTAAATTTGTTTGCAAGATTGATGATCAACACGCTAGGATATGTACCATAAGAACAGAAAGCACTCACTTGTCGTAGTTGTGCACTAACTTCTGCAAGGAACCCTTCATCTAGCTGCCCTTCTTGCTCCCTCTGAATTATATCCTGATGAATGAATGTACAGACAGTTGCATAAGTTCAACACAAGTGAATGAAACCATTAACAATCACACAACGTTATATTTTTGCTCCTCCTATGCTGCTATTTGAATTCAACGAAACCAAGGGCAATCCAACATGGGAAAAACACGAGGGAAAGAGGAAGCAAAAGAAATTCCATTTAAGTCATTTACTTCTTTCTTTCCATGCATGAGGGGATGGTTCGGAATACAAATTCGTGAAAATCTTGTAAGAATTTGATAACTAATCCCCCGGAGATGCTTCTTTTCTGGTGGAATCAATTTCGGAATGTTCATCAGCCCCAATATAGGAACTCAACAAATGTCCAGGGATCAATCCAAGTAGGGACTCAAATTAATGACTAGACATTTGAGAGTCTATATTCTGTAAATTTAACGAGCCCTTTCTTAGTTTTTTAAACCAATCGTGGATTAATGAACGTCAGAGTTCCATCTTATTTCTAATCGAAAGATTTTTTCACATTCCATTCTTCTATGCAAACAATGCCTATTATCCTACCCATCAAAGGTTTTTATAGGAACCTGACATTCAAGTGATTTAACAATAAGCTATTCAAAATCAAGTAGGATAAATATCTGTAAGCACAAGGAACGAAGAACTGATAGCTATAGAGCTTCATTTTTATTTTTATTTTTATTTTTATTTTTTTAATGCAAAATCTGTATAAAAGAGACTTTAAGAGTTAGCCGTATAAACATTGATAATTTTTTAATGAGAAGAAGGGAAAACTTATAATCAAACTGACGCATAAACTTACTTTCTCCATTAGTTTGAGGGCCTCGGGATCTGTAGGAGGCCAGTGAATCTCTTCCTCTCCATCAACTATAGGTTTTAAAATTTCCTTGAGAATATCAGTGGCTGACTCAATCTTTTCCTACAGAGTAAAAAGAAGAATATAGAGAAGAGAAGGCGATGATGAAACTGTTTTAGGTGAAACAATAAAGGAGTTAAAAAAAACTGCTTATGAGAGGGAGGGGGTGATTTACATTGGTCTTATGGACCAGACAGTCCACTATGCTCATCACAGATATTGCCAACTCCTCGTAATCTTTCTGCGAAGATACAAATAATGCCGAAGAAATTCTTAGCTATGGAAGAGCCGGAATCAAGTCATCCTCATAAACATCATAAAAAATCTAAACTAAGCCAGTCAAAAACATGCTTTATCATCCTCTGATTTACAGGTATCAGTTCTAGCAGCAAGTCGTATCCAAAAGCCCTCATTGAAAGCGAGGACATTTTCAACAACAAGCTTCTGCAGCTGTTCATATGGAAGAAAATGGAACAAGAATAAGTTAACAAAAGTGGATCCCATGAATGAAAACTAATAAAACACAAACTACAAACAAGTTTGCTTACTTCTCTTGGATTTGCATCTCTCAGCATATCTATTAGCCGATCCACTTCTACAGTCTTTTTAAATGATTCCTCTGGATCTTGATTGACTGCACATATTAAAGTTCTCCTGTTTATTTGACCCAAATACAACATTTCACTATCAATAGCTCCATTTTTAAAAGCACAAATCTGAAACTGTAAAATTAGAACAAATGATTTGAAAAATAATAAATTAGTATTTGCGACCTTAATTCTCACCTAACCAACTCTAACTCCCATATAACCAGAAGTGAGGCCACATTGCTCAACCTAGTGCATTTCAAATCGAAACAAATTCTTGGTCTGTCCCCATCTCCTAATCCAAATCCTTATTTTTCCTTTCCTTGTCGCATGTCAAACCCATTAAAAGCATAATTTAACAAGTCCAACAAAACCCTGATCACTTGGCTCATCAACAAAAGTAAAACATGCCCCTAATCACTTTATAACCCAATATGCGCAGAAAAAAACGATAAGATAGCTAAAGCATGTGATGAAAGCATTAATCATGGGATGATTACCTCTTCTTTGACTCTGTTAGAGATTTTGATAAAGATGGGTTGAGTTTCTGCACAGTGAAAGGCCTCACTCTCCATCCCTGAAACACCAAAAGAAAAAATAAGCAAGAACTGCACGAACCGAGTCGTGCATATGAAAGTGAGCTTCTTACCTGGTAATGACTTGAAGAGGAAAAGAGAGAGCTGACGAGTGGAAATTTTGGCTGAACAACAAATAGTATGGCCATCTTGCTGTACAGACAATGGCGGGAGAAGCCAGTAACAACTAACAACCGTTCAGTTTGGTGACCACATCTTTGATATTGAGTGGCCGTGTTAGAGATGAGTGGCGATAGTCAAACTGGAAGGATTTTTTAGCCTGGGCCGTGCTTGTGAGAAATCCGATAATTTGGACTCTGTTTAATTGAGGTTTGATCCTTTTGTTTCCAGGTTTTAACATTGGGTTTTGTGTTGAATGGGCCAAACTTAGATCATCAACGCGTTCGTCCATTCCATTGTCTAGATACAAGTCCAAGACCCGACTGCTGGAGGAAGAAAGTTCCGATCTAGGAAAAATATTGTAAAATTATTTACAATATTTTTATAGCACAGAAACATTCACAACCACATACAATACAATAGAAAGTGTGTGAATGTAAGCTCAACTCCATGGCTACTTTTCTCTCTCGATATGTTAGTCATTCGTGTATCTGTAACCTTAAGAATTTTCTTTATACACAAAGCTAATGAAGGTTTGCTGAAATGCTCGTTGCCTTGATAGTTTACAATGGAACGACGGCCTCTTTACAAACTGAAAGTAGAAAGTTTAATTTGTGAAAACAAAGTACATGAATTGACTTGACAATATAATGTAACTTGATGGGTCACAAAAATTTTTTAATTCTCAATTAAATGTTGCCCACGCTTCTATGGATCTGGTAAATTTTTAGACCTATTATTTATGGATTTGAGCTAAAGAAAACCTCTTCTTCTCTTAAAATGAGTGGGAGAACCTGCAAAATATATATATCAGCTAATTCGCGCTAGTTTGTTTGGGATTGTGGTAGTTTTTGTGATTGTAATTTTAAAAAAATTATTTTACAAAAAATATTTTTAATTGAGGTTGGTTTGGTATTTATATATGTTTGATTAAAAAAATGTTTTTCAAATTGAGGTTATAAAATAATTATATATATATATATATATATTGATGGTTTTTAAACATTGTAAATTTAACTACTCCTAATACATCATGAAATAAATAATTCTTATATCAAATATTTTTTGTTGTTTCATTAAACGATCTACAATTTCATCACGTACGCAATCCATCCGACAAGGACTACAGTTTCTTTGGTTTCTTAAGCGCGCAACAACATCAGGTAAAATATCATTAAGAACAAAAATAGAATTGAGATTAAATTATGCAAATGCCATGTCATCAAGCGATCTCCTTCTAATTTTTCGAATAAAACACAATTAAAAATAAAAATAAAAATTGAATTTTTTTTAACTGGGTCGGACCCGGTTCAATGCATTTATCCTTGGACTGGACCCGGTCCGACCAGAACAATGAAGAGTGAAACTCTCCACTGTCCGCAGGTTTGCGGAAAGCAACTCTCTCAGCTGCTTTCCGCAAACCTGCGGTTTAAACAAATTTTGTATGGGTCCCACATGAACAGTAAATTGTGTTTTGGCATTACCAAATATTCAACAAGTGTGGTTTGCTTTAAAAGCAAAAGCTACCGTGTAAACAAACGGTTTTCTGTTTGGGAGTGTGGTTACGGTTGTTTTTCAAAGTACTTTTCGTGTCGAAATGCATCAAAATGATATTTTTTTTATTTTTAAAAAATTATTTTTAAAATCAGCACATCAAAACAATTCAAAACACATAAAAAAAATAATTTTTAACAAAAAAAATTAAATTTTTATCAAACGTGATTTACACTGCGTTCCTAAATATTCTCTTAGTAAACCATCTATTTTCTTTTTTTTTTTCAATAAAAAAAAATTGTATGGAGGCTACATCAAAGGAGCAGCTAATAGGTTCACAACGTAAACTTCAAGATTTATTTTTGAACTCATGAGTCATGTTGAAGATTTAAAACATAGATAAATATCATAGTAAATAAAAAATAATAATTATACAATATAATGACTTTATATGGTTTGGCTATACCTAATTTACAAGCAAAAAGAAAAAAAAATATATATATATATATAATTGGAATCAATACAAGTTTTAAATAACTTATAAAATTGAATCTCAAGCACACCAATTTCCTAGGAATATGAATTTTTCTTGTCAACTATTTTTTTAGCACACAATAGCATGTAATATAATCTTGAAAGAATAAAAAAAAACTAAGCATAAACATATATTTATATATACTATATCTTAGTTAAAAAGATTTCTTAAAATTATATTAATTTAAATATAAATAACCTACATCCATGAAAATTATGAAATATAGAGATGATGGGACTCGTTGTGAGTTGCAAATATAGAGATGATGGCGTCAAGATTCATCATTTGATTTCTACGACCACCCACTCAAGGTCCACGGAAGGGTTTTTAACACATTGTCTACCTACATTTCAACGCCAATTTTGTATTCAAAGGAGTAGGGGTTCCACATGATTGTCTTAGAACTGGGACTCCTAGGCATACAATAATTGAAAGAGCAATGTTCCTTCCTTATCTCCATGCCCCTTTCAAGATCTCCAATTGCAATGTCATTGTTCAAAGATGCTCAAAAGATCATCCATATCTGGGCCCTGAAAAAGTGTTATTTGTCCTCTATTGCTGGCCGCCTCCATCAATTGTTAAGTATTATCTGTGTGATTTTCTGGTTTCCCACTTCATTAGAACGTGCATGATCTGGTCAATGAAGGGATTGGCTTTAATCTTTGATGTAAAAGGGTTACCTTCAAAATAATAAAAAACACATCTTGGAAATCAACTTAGGTCCGGTCTGGATACTGTTAACTATAAAGGTTTCACATCATCATCTGATGTAACCACAGTTATTAAACCCCGGATCGGACCCGCGGGTCGATCCGGGACTCAGTCGACTTGCTGGCTGGACCGGTCCGGGTTTGTTAAAAGAATAGCCGGTGCAACAACTCAGTAAAACCCGGTGGATCGATTCATGACCCGGGCGAACCTGTACGAGACCTTTTTTTTTTCAAATGTAGTTTTTCTTTTATTCCTTTTTTTTATTTTTTTTAGTTGGTTATTGACACTTTTTAAAGTTTACTATATAAATATTAGAAAAATATTTTATTTTTTCAATGTGGTATTTGAAATCCTTTAATATATATACTCTATATAATTTCCAAGAAAAAAGTTGTTTTTTTAATATGGAATTTAAAATCTTTTCGTATATATATTTTATATTCACAAAAAAAAATTGTGTTTTTTTAATGTGGGTAAAAAAACTTTTTGGTTTAAATATTTCAACTTAAAAAGATAACATAGTATCTTTTCAATGTGAAATAAAAAAAAATTTAAAATAGTTTTTTAAACTTCATTATTTACAACAAGTATAACTTATATTTACATGGATTTTTTTTATTTTTTATATGAAATATTGAAACTTTAAATATTTTTTAATTTTTTCAGGTCAACTTCCAAATCAAGTTTGATAGCTATGGAGGTAACTTCTCCATGTTTTAGCTTCTTTTTTCTTTTTCTATTTTTGATAGAATGCATATAAGTGGCATTTCAGTGGGAGAAGCTATTTTAGCTGATGATTTAGGCAATTTCAATGGAGTTGCTGAAAGAGAGAAAAGGAGCTAAAGTGACAATTATTTCATTTCAGGTTTTTTTTTTTTTTTTTTTTTTTGCCTCTTGCCTTAGAGATGCTGTAGAACAACTAATAATAAATCACGAAATATTGCACAAATAACCAAGGGATTAAGTGAAACGTACGTACGTTACGTATGAGAACAACCTCATCCATGATAAGCCAAACTTAAATTTTGATAATTCGTTATGTTGCATGGTAATCGTTGACTTTTGCCGGGAACGTCGGAGGTCAATGAGTGGCACCAGTTGTTTTGGAACTCGTAACATAGTTCTTCTTCTTACAAATAACGTTGTTTAAGAATCCCTCTGGTACTGCCTGCCTTTAATTATGGGTCGGTGTAAATGTGCTCAATTTCAACAAGGATCGAGCAGGCTTGACTCCCGAAAATATCCTGAGGAGGATTAAGCTGTGCCTTCCTTCATGCTTGAGAGGAGGTTTTCAATATTTTGACCATTCTTAATTTATACGGTACTGCGAGCCTTTTTTTTTTTATTTTTTTAAAAAATTTGCAAATCGTTTTTAGATCTCCATGTTAAAAATGAATTTTAAAAAAAATGAAAAAGTATTATTTTAATAAATTTTAAAAAAATTACTTTAAAATTAAACAATTTTAACATAACAATATTGAATTGACTCAAAAATATATGCGGCTACTTTTAGCTTATGCTGCGGAGACAATTTGACAATAGAATAACAACATGGATTATTAATTTAATCGGAAATGTCCTTTTAGATTGGTTTTCAAATATTAAATATATTTTTTTATGATGATTTTAAATAAATCTTCCACGCCTGCATCTAATTTAATAAAAAAATTAAAATTAAAATTAAAATTAAAATAGCTTATACAATGGATCAAACCTGATTTAATTTATCTAACAAAGAAAAACATCATAATTCTTGTCGAATTGGTTCCTTCCATGTAAAGACAGATTGGTTCAAAGTGTTTTTGCGTTTACAAGATCTTGAAACCTATCTTTGATACAACCACCACCCATTTGGATATCTTCCATGTTCCCATGGCGTTGCCATCATAATGCTGGTGCTGTGGGTAGGTCGTATTTGACTACGACACTTGTGCCATGGATGGCACCATCGGGGAGCTCAGAAATGAAGAGATAAAAATTACAAGCTTGCTGGTGGTGTGGTTATTTCTTCACATGTAACCACTAATTACAAAGGGTTCAGCTTAATCAAGACAAATTTATTTTTTCATTCGCAAAAAAGGGTGTCTAAATATTCTAATCAAAGGCAGGATTCTGAATCAACTAAAATATTGATAATGCAAGTCAAGCAACCAGCTCTGGTCTCCCATGAGCTAGCATTGCTCCACCACCCACAGGAGTGAATTTATATTTACTGCCGATTTAATATGAATAGAGGAGCTTGGATAAATAAATAGAAGGTGAATGAAAATCGGTAGCCATTCCTCCAACTTCAGACAGCACTGATAATGAGAGTGAAAGCTCTAGGTACCTGTGCAATAACTTTATAGCCCAGAAGCCAACTTGCGCTCATCTTCTTAATTTACTATATAGAAAGAGAAATACTAAGGACAACTCCATGGCATCTATCCAGAGCTTTCTCTAAAAAAGCCGGATATACATTCAAGACCCCTGAGCTTAGCTGTTCATCCATTTCCACTCCCCTATTGCCCATACTCCCACAACAGCTTTGTCAGTATCGTTTTATTCACTCTTGAGGGTCAAGTTCAAAAGACCACAATCTATCTTTACATTAAACTCCAACCAAGAATATTAGAGGGGGTATACTAGGATGGTAATGAAGATCCGGTGTGATGTGTGTGACAATGTAGAGGCGACAGTTTTCTGTTGTGCGGATGAAGCTGCTCTCTGCGATGGATGTGATCACAGAGTTCACCATGCAAACAAGTTAGCGAGCAAGCACTCGAGGTTCTCTTTAGTCCATCCTTCTTTCAAAGAATCCCCTCTCTGTGATATCTGTCAGGTACTACCAGCTAGATCCTTCACTTGCTTTTCACTTACTATGATTGTTGAGGTTATAAAATATAGTCTTCGTGGTTATTTTTCTTCAGGAGAGGAGAGCCCTTCTGTTTTGTCAAGAGGATAGGGCAATTCTATGCAGAGAATGTGACCTTCCAATTCACAAAGCTAATGAACATACTCAGAAACACAACAGGTTTTTTCTCACAGGTGTAAGGCTCTCTGCTTCTTCTTCTCTGCACACAGCATCATCGACCTCCACTAATAACTTCGACGCAAACATTAACACTACTAGCAATAGAAACCATCAGCCATACCTAAAGAATTCCAACGAAATCCTCAGCTCTCCTTCAGTTGAGACAGCATCAGCAACAACGGCATATAATTTCGAAGAAAATCATGTTAGTGACAATGGTTCAATTTCAACAAGTAGCATATCTGAGTATTTAGAGACAGTACCAGGCTGGCGCATCGATGATTTTCTTGATCCTTCATTTGCTAGCAATAATGGTTGCAATTAGGTTTGGAGTGCACCCGATTTCTAGAGAGAGAGACCTGTTTTTTTTTTAGGGAGTTGTATTTTTTAAGACTCATCTACACCCTTTTCCCTAACGTAACCCAATTTGATGCAGACTTGTGACCTTTTTTAATTTTGCCATTGCTGGATCAAGATCTTGAAAGCAACAGGAGTTCTTTTTCTACAGAAGATTTAGGCTTCTCGGTCCCTCAAGTTACACCCCACTTCCCTCAACTTCATCGTTATATTCCCCAGCCCGGTTTACCCCGTGGATTTAGTCAGTCAAAAGAAGCAAGCAAAATGAAAGTTAGTTGGGAATTGAGCGAGGATGGTCTTACAGTTCCTCAGATCAGCCCCCGATCTGTTAAGAAATCCAGGCATTTTCATTCACGTTTGTTTGATCAGTTTTTCAACTGTAAAACATCATCTCTCTTTCGTTGTCCTATGCAGTGTTTTTTCAATGGTCGCCCACTTCTTTTCAGTGTTTGATTTGTAGTTTTTCTAAGATTTTGTGATATAATAATAAAATCTTCAGGCATAAATTCAGTGAAGTTCCTTGATTTTTGTGATAGAATAATAATGAAGTTCCGTAATTTTTGTATATTTTAAGATTGCACGGGGGAATGCGGTAGTAATAGATGTTTAAATTATTTTTCATTTTAAAATAATATTTTTTTAAAATTTTTAAAAATTTATTTTTAATATTAATACATAAAAAACACATAAAATAGTTTTAAATAAAAAATAAAATATTATTTGAATGGGTTTACAAACTGTTTCTAACATGGTGTTTAGGAATGTAATAATAATTTCTTTTTAAAATATATTTATGTATTAAGATAATATTTTTTATTTTAAAAAATTATTTTTAATATAATACATTTGATTCAAAAAAATTCAAAAAAAATTCAAAATTTATTCTACCCCGTTTGAAACCAATATCAAACAGCAGCTAAAACAGTAAAGCGCGTGCAAGACGCACAAATTCTTGTTCTCTGTAGCCAGCCAAAGTGGCCGAAGCTGAACACCAATCTAACAACCCCAACCTACAAAATTTTCTGACATAAATTCAGTGAGATACAGATTTACTCAAGGCTACAAATATCATGTAATCCAAGCATATTGAATGTGAATTAAAAATGCAGTGGCATGAATTAAAATATGACACCACCACAGTGAAACTTGAAAATCTCATTGAAACAAGGACTGCAAAGCGCAAACCATTGTAGTTATTTTTTCTTCCACGATTAACGCCAATGGTAACACTCGAGTGTTCTCAGGAAATTTTCATCAAAGCTAATCTTAAGCATACTATGAACAAGTTCTGAATGAATTCAACAGTGAGTGTTAAATCGCTCGGTTCATTAGTTAGCACCTAAAATATCAAGATTCTCGGAGACGAAAACGGAGAATAAAAGATACACAAGGAGGCAGCGTTGCTCAGGTACACAGGGAAGAACACTTTCTCATGGAAGCATACATCGTTTCTATACAGCGTTATAAACCACAACATTCTGCTGCATGTTCAAAAATAACGCAACATCTTGAATGTACTGATTGTTTGTTTACCTTTGATCAAGTCTTATTTTACAGCCCCAAAGAGGGGGTGAGATTCAGAAACAATATATTGATATACCTTTTTGACAATTACATACAGTAAACTAATAAAAGAATTGTACCACCGTTCCACCGATGTAGTGAACAGGTAAACATCCACAAAGCCCTGCAATCGGGGGAAAGGAAACAAACAGAGAGAATATCAATTTATCTCCTTATTTTCACATGAATGACACTAGCAGTAGTCTGCCTTTCCAGATAGCTAGAGAGATTTCTGTTGCATGAGCGAGACTCGTGTAAGTCCAAGGACACAGGATCAGCAGATCCATTCCATGTGGGACCAATAGCCTCTGTCTGTAGGCTAATGATAGCTGGCCTTATCATAAATGCTCTGAACAAGCAGCAGTAAATGCAACCTCTATTTTATTTCGATGGTCCTCAATTTTCCTACGTACGTGTACATGTTCCATAACTACTTGTCCCGCAATACGACAAGGTGGTGTTAAGGAACCTAATTTTGTCCAATAGTCTTAACTTATCAGCAAATTAGAAAAAAAGAAGAAGAAAGAGCAGAACTAGTATACATGACCTTCATTTGGAGGGTGCAAGCTGCAATGTCAAGTAAATGCAAAAAGCCTATCTGCAATCTTTGTGCGACAAATTGGACACTCAGAACATGCAAGCGAACAAGATTTACACACTGCAAAAATAAACCAGCAGCGGTCACAATTGGAGATGATGGGCAGAAAGGTTAGAAACAGTTCAAATGCAGGCAACTTCACTGACTTACAACAAAAATGTCGACAGGGGAGAAGAATTGCTGCTGTTGGTGATTCAAAACATACTTTGCACACATGGGAATTAGCATCTCCATTTCCCAGTTGTTTGAGCTCCTTTTCCTTCATCTCTTGTATCCGCGCCTGCATGCAGAAAAATGCAATCTAGATTCAGGAACAAACATGACATTTATATCCCAGAAGTAGAAGGTAAAAACATGCCTCAAACAGATGTTTATCAAATGACCCCACAAGTTAAACTTTAGAAGGGAGTGAAGAATTATTACAGCAGATGGATACAACAAAACAAAGCAAAACAACAAAAAGACAGAAAAGAAAAGGATCAAACAATTCAGGTTTACCTTCAACCGAACAACTAGGGGCTCTTCCTTGGGAGTTTCATCAACTTGTGATGCATCCAGATCTTCTCTCTCTTTCAGGATGCTATTACGATCAACTTCAACACCATTTGTTTTGGGATCACTAGTGTGATCTATACCATCACTATGCCTTTCATCAGCATTCATCCCAGAGATAGCACTATCCTCTCTCTTTAACTTCGCAACAAGCACCCACATGTTTGCTAAGTCATTTTCCAGAGCCCCTTCCCTTTTTTTTGCCTCTTCACACTTTTTCCTGTATTCATCTTCTATGAATTCCTTTTCAGCCAAGGCTGCCTCCAGTGCCGCTTCGCGTTGTTTTCTTGCCTGCAGTTCCCTTTTCAAATCATCTGGATCAAGATTCCACGACTCAAAGTCATCAGAATGCATTCCTGAAAAATCATTTCCTCTGCCAGAGAACCGCCCCTTCCTCCCATGTCTTACGCCATCATTAAACTTGCGGTTAACTCCATTAACTGATTGCATGCCAGCACCTCTAGAATGCACAGATTCTCGAGCAGCCAGCAATTCTTTTTCCAATTTTGCATTCTGTAATGAGAGCTTTGTCACTTCACCAGCTAAATTTTTCAGCTCAACTGCTGCAGCAGAGGCCAGTTCCTTTGCATAAGAAGCTTCTTCGGACAATTTCTGATTTTGCACCCGCAATCCACTATTCTCCTCTGAAATCTGAACCTGTCCAATCTTTAGCTTTTCGTTCTCAATCTCCTGCTCAGATAAAAACAAAAGCATGTTTCTTAGCTGCAAGTAAAAACTTGGAATTACTTTGTTAGAAGTTAGAACTACCAGCTGGTATCAGCTTTTTGCTTATGTTTTTGACACTATAGAACAGTAATAATCCTATTTCCATATGAGATGTTTGAACCAAAACCCCTAGTTCAACTAGAAATAAAAACAATGACCACAACCAAAATAGAGTTATTTTCAATAAGCCCGTCCAAGATTTATTAAGTTGTAGTATATTGGTGATCACCTGGGACTGAACTTTCTTTTTCAATTCATCCACATATTCTTCAGACATGTTGTGTTCAGAGTTTACTGATGCTTTATCACCAGAGAGTGAAGCCAACCGATGCTCTAGGAGAGTCACCTTGTCTTGCAATTCTTTGTTCTCGGAACACTGCCAATAATCGCCACATGCAGAAATAACAGCTTTAAAACAAAGTAAACCAGGGGACAAACAAAAAGTACTAGCATTCCAAGCTGATGAAAAGGTTAACACATCAAGGAGATGCTGAACATCAATTACAGTGGCAGGATGAAAGAAAATGAAAAGAAAAAAAAAAGAGGAAAAATGAGATGGGGAGTGGTAGTCAAACCTTATTCTGAAGCTGTTCTTGGAGAATACGGTTGTCAGCTGATTTTATCTGCAAACAAATCAAAATCATTTCATTGGAAGGAAAATTACAATCTATGCAAGTTGGAGCACCATTCCAACCACTAGAGATCATTGAAACTAATATACAATTGGAGACATACTTTGTGAATTGGTTCCTCGGGATATTTACTAGTCTTAAGACAAAGGCATATGGGAGTTCCATTATAAAAGGATTCCTCTTTCTACCAAAAAAACAAAAAATAAAAATAAAAATTACACTGCAGATTGTGAAGTTGAGAGATTCTCAGAATGATATTATGGATCTGAATTTTTCTGAATGGCATACTTGCCAAGGAACCAATTATTGTTTACCTAAGGATACACAAGTGCCTGCCTCCATTTGGTTTTAATGTGACACTAGAATGATAGTTGAACACACAAGCCTTGATAAAATTTCAACAGTATTGTGATATGAAGTGCTCACCTCCAGCTCGAAAGCCTTTTCATTACATTGGGTCATCAATCTCATTACTGTCTGTTGCAGCACAATTGCAATCAAAATAATTGAGCTATTATTATCTGAAAAGTAGATAAAATGAAAGAATACAAGAGAGAAGAAGAAAAAAACAGGAAAAGTAGAAGAAAGTGAAACAACCTGCTGCATATCAACCAATGAGGCATTAGCAATTGAAGCCTCACCACTCTCAATAATGCGCTGTTCTAAGACTCTCATTTGCCTCTTCTTTTCCTGGATCTCTCGCTCCAAGTTCTGGATCTATGGTTGAAAAACAGGGCTTTAGGCAAAACTATGAACACTCACATAGCCTCTATTCAGGTATATATTACTGCCATATTGGACATGTTGGATTATAAAAATTAAGGCATTCCACAATGGAAAACTTCTGTTTTCTGATCTGTTAATTAATATAACAATCGATTATTCGCAGTGAAAAACAGAAAGGAAGCAGGGGGGGGAGGGTGTTTTTCCCAGCTACTGCCTTTTATAATATGCAAAAGAAGAACATGAATCATTTAGTATGTGATAAGCATCAAACACATAAAATTTAAAATCACAGCAGCCACATTATCTCAAATTGGCTCCAGCACCACTGATTGATGAGGGGTCTACAACAATGCTAACTTGCAATCTATTTGATATGTTGAATAGAGTATCATCATAGCCTTGCATCTCATTTTGAAGTTACATTTTAAACACAAGCAACCATAAAATTTTGCAAGAGAAGAGAAGCATACTTGAGTTTTTGAGCTATCAGGATCATTTACAGAATGCTCCACCAGGCGCTTCAGGGTACTAGTGCTGAATGCAATCTCTCCAGCAAGCATCTTAACCTGCTCCACAAGAAGGTCCATCTGGTCTTGGGTCATCCCGCCCTAGAAATAACACATTTCTGTCAAGTTAACAATTCTTCAGAAAACCTGTAACTAATAAAAATATGAAAATTTTGGCCTGGTCACCCAAAGGAAAGATTACCACCAGAACATAAGGCATAAAAATGTTAGATTGACATGGCATTTGTGGTATGAATGTGCTAATCAGCAAAAGGGAGACTTGGGTTTTTCCGATTCAATAATAAAAGGAGATGGAAGCAAAAAAATAGAGAAAATCTGACAAATCCAAGAACCTGAGGGTCCAATATGAGAAAGAGAGGGAGAGTGGAGTGAATTTTGGATTCTTTCTTAAGGGAAAATTTACTTGGTATTATATCCTAGGGGGTGAGCACCGGAGAGAAATATAACTTACTGGTGCCAGTTTTGAAGTACCCATAAGTTCGTATGATTGAGTCGATTCAGTAACAGTACTGCTAGCTGGTGAGAGTTCTTCATTCCACATACTGGAAGATCTTCGATGTTTAAATTCGTAAGTTAGATCCGATGCTATCAAAGAAGCAGAAGATGGAGAGTCCTTTTGATTCTCATTTTCTGCAAATAAAGCACCTTCTCGCAAAACATCCGATTTCTGACAAAAAAAAATGAAACTTAAAATCACACTTCAATTTTCCAAATGGAAAAATAAGAAAAAGAATGCAGTCCAAAAGGAAATTTAGTAAAACTAAACAAAGGGTGTATATTATGGAAAGAAACCATTGCAAAGCCAAAAAACACTACAAGACAGATCAGTTGTGGGGCATTAGAATAATAAGGGGGAGCCTTTTTGGAGAATTCGAGCATTTACAATATAAGAAAGTACAGAATGACAATAAAAGGTATTAAGAAAACACGGAATCACTTTACAAATTTTAAAACTAAACATTACCCAAAGATTGTCCAGATTCACATTACAACTATTACATTCCACTAATACAACCATAGCTCAAACCCCAGGAACTGCAGTTTAACTTATAAGCCAGAAAGGATGTCATTCATATTTAAATATTCAAATTCCAGGGCCAGTTTGGAATTAGGTAATAACAAAAGTTAGCAGACCATGCTTTTGTGTGCAAAACAGATGGGAAAAGAACTCACATCATCCACCCCAAAAGAATGACTCGGCTGGTGACTTGGAACATCAGTCAATCCAGGAATCGTATTCTTTGTAGAGACAAGTATGAGTTTAGTTAGCCTCTGAATCCTACTCATTAGAGCAGCCTTGGCTTCCTCTTCTTCCTCAAGCCTTGATTGCATCTTCACCTGACCTTCCTCCAGCTATTCAATGGAAAACAAAGAATGGTTTGTCAGTGGCAATAAAACCATAAAATGAAAACAGCACAACAATATTCAAAAGAAGAAAACAAGAAAAAATTTCAAAACCTTTTGCCTTAAGCTCAGAATCTCCTCATGGCTAACACCAGCAAGCATCCCCTGTCTTAATTGATCAAGTTCCTGCTTGAGGCTTGAGATTTCTTTCTGATATTTCTTGATCAAAGATTTCTCATCAATAATCTGGAAGTTAAATCATTTCAAAATCAGGTTAAGTCACCTTTTAGATTTAATTAAACTATATTGTTGTTGATGAATAATATCATGAGCTAAGTTCATATTGTACCTTATTGCGTGAAGCATATATTTCAACCCGCTTTGCCCTGCTAGCAAACTTCAATGTATTATGAGTTTCTTCCATGTTACTTGATGCAGGAGTGACGGTACAAATAAGCTGTGCATTGGTTTAGGCAAGAAAGAATGTATAAGAGGCATTGGAATTTGGCTAGGAGTAATTGACTATGTATAGTCAGTCACTTGTAAAACCTTTACTCCATAATCAAAAAGACAGAAAGGGAATGAGAATGTGAAAATTAAACGTTTCTAGAAGATTATACACAATTCAATACGCAACAGCACAATGGATCATTCAATGATCTTGTATGTTCAGTGAATTACATGATCTTCAACGACAAAGTAAAGTTTTGTAAATGTTGACCACAAATAGCATGATTTTTATATCTCAAACTCACCGAAACATGCCCATGCCCACTCAACGAAGACTGCAAAAGGCGTGTAAGTTTGGAATCTCGATATGGAACATGAGATGCCCTTCCTTCGCTCAGCTTTCCAATCACCTTTAAAAAGGAACCACATAGTCAGCTACAGACATTGAAATGATATGGCCATGTACATCTAAACATTCAGAAGCTTAAAAGTCTCATCATCCTCTTAATGAAGAAAGTGAGTAGTTGCACTTTAAGTGTCAACAGACTCAGCACGCACACAGAGCAGCATTGTGAGTTCATTCATTGACTCATGTTTGAGATAAACTTAATGTCCCAAAAACACTTTCTACCATCCTCGAGTTGGTCTCATAAATCATCAGATAATCAACCACATTTTATGCAATTATTGTGTGTATCTGAAGGTTTTGACTTGTTTATTCTGCAAGCAGTTTCTGGTAGAAAAATACAAATAAAATGAAAAACATGGTAGATGATTGCATATAAAATTACAGGTGCATACAGTTCCAAGAGTTAGAAGACTTTTGTTTATGTAAGATCCTTCCTTTCTCCTTATTCCAGTTGTTTCAGTTTTGGAACTCTCAGATCCAGCTAGATCAATCAGATTCTACAAAGAGACATAAAAGAGAAGAGTATGAGCCATGCAGCTAAGAAGAATCAATATTTTTTTTCTGATAGTATCAATTCAATGCAACATACAAGTTGAGAGAAAATCACTCCGTCATATTCATCTCCGTGAGCACTACTTTCTATCATCTGCAAATGCATAGGCATATTAGTGAATTATATAAAAAAAACAATCTTCTGTGAAATAAGGCACAGCATCAGAGTAACTAAGGTCGAAATGACAAGAATGTGAAGTAGATGATGCACCAATTGAGGTGGTGAGGGCTAAGATATGACTACTTCCGACCAATAGTTTGATATATATACTCCGTAAAAATGTATAAAAAATGCTACCTATTATCAGAATGCTCAATTTCATCAGCTTATGGACTATTTACCAGAGTGAATATGGTGTGACTTCGGCTGCTGAACAGATTAAAATTATTTGAACCAACATGGCGATGTTCTGCAATACCAAATACCAATCAAAAACATAGGAGCAAGCTTGCATGAAACACACAGGAAAATATCAAATAGGTATACATATACAGGGTACCTTCTCCAGCAGCAATGAAAGAAAGTGCATGCCCAGGAGATAAAACCACTTCTTCCTTTATACCCTCAACATAGGTGCCCTGGAAAACTTAGTACAAGTATTTATAAACCAATATATTAGATCCATTAAATAATAATTTTTTTCATGGTAAGAAAGTTCGCGCTACAAAGCTTTTTAAGCAAATCCAAAAAAGCTAAGCACAACACCTGTGCATCTTCCCTGACACGCAAATTTTGACCTGTTGGGTCAAGCAAGTCATTTATCACCTGATATCAGAAGCATAAGTCAAAGCATAAATCATACAACTTTCACTAAGATGGCGATAATAGTTTCAGCTTGTTGTGGGTACACTCAAGTGCTGTTTCTCAAATTTATAGTATAGTGACACTAACCTCATTGTAAATTTCAAGATAGGACACTCGTAGTAGGAACTCTCTTCCTGGAGTCTGAAGTGAGAAAGCAGTGTCATCCATACTTGATCAAGAGGTAGATAATTGAAAAGATTAAATATAGGGGAAAAACAACAAACAAATTAGGTTTACAATAATACCTATCTATAATGACAGTGTTAACCGCCCACATGCATGCACACACATTCAGATGCTTGGATGATAAAAGCCAAGCAATACACAGTTAAACAGCAATGCAGAGAATATATTGAGGAGAGAATATTTTTGAAATACTTACATCTTGGATGCTGCTGAAAACATCCTTTATGGCAAGTGGTATAATACCAGGAGAATTTTGGTCTCCCTGCATTTATGATTATGAAAAACAAGTCAAAAACAACAGTGCTGAAAACTTGTTAGCAATAACGAACTAAAACAAGTAAAGCTAGCCAGAAGAAAAGGAAAACATAAACATAGACATGTTTACACATGTGCCAAATAATACAGAACATAAGAATCAACTTCAGTGATAAATTACAGTGCAGGATGAAACTGCCATGTCTCTGAAAATACTTCAGTAATGTGATCCTAATTCCTAGATATAACAAGATGGATAAACATGTTTGAGCATCAAATGAAGTTATAGATATGGCTATAAGAGAAAGAGGGAAACCATGGGAGAACTTGTGGAAGCAACAACTGAGAGTATTTGTATTCCATACGAAGGGAACTTTAAAATGAACAACACCTTTCAGTTTCCTCAGTAATACTCCTCAACAGATCATCAAATCATTGCACTTTGAGCGTTCTATATGGTTATAGCTTTTGCAAATTACAAAGTAAGATCTAGTAGAGTGAGGAGTTGCAGGATACAAAAAAGTAGTCATCAATAAAATGGATCACCATAGACTTCTCCAGCAATAAATGCTCTTCTGATGCAAACAAAATATCAGCAAAGCACTTTGCCTGTACTACCATAAACAATCACTATAGCTTAATTAATAACTTGTGATTTTAAATAAGGGTAATCTTGACAATTTCAATTATTCATAACTACAATCATAATCAGCTTTTACTATCCTGGGAGATTTGGAGTAAATCTCCTAACAAAAACTGCACCAAGGTAAAGTTACAGGGAGGAACTAATCTTACATGCATAGTATGTGTCTTTCCACTACTAGTAACACCATATGCAAAAACAGTTCCTGCATTGTCAGAGAAAAACTCGAAATTAATGAACATTAATTAATCAACCACAACTACTAGAATAAACAAATGCTACTTGATTGTCAATAAAAATCCGAATCTCGATCAATACCATACCATTAACACCTTCCATTGCAGCCTTGACCACAGGTTTTGCGGCAACCTCATACACCTCTTGAGAGGCCGTGTGCGGTCCAAACACCTTATCTGCCAATACAAATCAATTCGCATTTACATTTACATTTACATTTACATTAACTCAATTAATTAAGAAATTCAAATTCAATAATTGATTACCAAATGCATAAGCAGTAGCTGGATTATACTCGTTCCTAACAATCTTATCTCCATCCGCGGACCATGCTATTTCATCTCCTCTCTGGAACTCCCTTTCACTGCATCCAAACACATCCCAATCAAGATACTTAACCCTGGAAAATTCAAATTACAAAACCGATTCAAGATCTGATCTGGTGCCCTAAGATCTACCATTACCTCAACGGTCTAAACCGAATCGTAACCGAAATACTATCACCACCATTCCTCGGTTGATCAATTGGTTCAGCAATCAACTCCTCCGACCCGAACCCGACCGGATTCAGACTACCACCATAAGCACCGACGCCATTTGAGAGGCCGTAGTGCATTGAATCAGACCGATCTCGACTCGGCGTCACGGATCGCGAACCGAAAAATGAAGAAGCAGAAGTCGAGCACGAACGTGGCATTAGCCTGTTATTATAAGATGTTGTTGAAGAAGCTGAAGAGTATGGACTTGACGGTTTTCGATACGAGAATGGAGAGCTGCTTCTCGCTCTGGAAGATGACGCCATTCCGGGGGGGGGGGGATAAAATAAAAAAGTATGTTCAGTTCAGTTTAAGTGGAGTTGAGTTGAGTTGAGTCGAGTTGACTCAGTGAGTCATCGAGGGGAAGATGACTCGGTGGAGGAAGTGTAGAGAGAGAGAGAGAGAGAGAGAGAGAGAGAGGAAATATAGAGGGTGAGTAGGTGAGGTCACATGGTATCTGCTGCAAAAAAAGTGAGCAACATTGCGTGAGTGGTCTTTTTTTTTAATGGATTTGATACTTTAAGTAAGTGAAGAAGGAGGAGAGAGGAGTGAAAGTAGAGAAGCAACAGAGAGAAACTGTTCCTTCTACTTGAAGACAAAGAGTTGCAGAGCAGAGGGGGAGAGGGAGGAGTTGATTTTGATTTCTATAATAGACTGCTGTGAGTTTGGGAGAGAGGGAGAGAGATTGAGAACGATAGGTTTCTGTATTTTAAATTTTTTTTGAAATTTTCGTTGTGTGTTTTTGAGGGTTTGGTGACATTTTACGTCCTTGTAGTGTGTCTTTCTGTCACATTGGGCCTGCATTTAAATCCTCTGCAATCAGAGACTTTAAAAAAATTATTCTACTTGATTGTTTTTTTATTTTAAAAGTATTTTTAAATAAATAATTAAAAAATTATTTTTTTATTTTAAATTATTTTTTTATGTTTTTATATATTTTAATATGATAATATATAAAAAATTGAAATAAAAAATATTATTTAAATATATCTTAAAATAAAAAATAATTAAAAAAACAATTATTATCCCAATACAAAATAGATTTTTAATAATTCAAATATATATCCTGATTAATTTTTAAAATCGATCCATTTTTGTTTACATCTATGACACGTTACAAGCCCGGATCATTTTATTTATTTGATTTTTTTTCTCTTTTTATATAGATCCAAAATTGAGAATGCTAGCATGTAAATCAAATTTACTAGTTGCGTCAATAATATCTTAATTGAAGAAATACGGCTTTAAATTTGCGATTATGTACGTCTTTTCATGTGATTATTCAATTTTTTCTCGCTTTTATTTGTTCAAGATTTAGCAATTCATCTAAAAAATTGATGAGATTGAGGTTATTTTTTAAATTTTGCTTCATATAAAAATATATTAAAATAATATTTTTTTTATTTTTAAAAAATTATTTTTAATATCTGTACATTAAAATTATATAAAAATAAAAAAAAATAAAGTAAATAAAAAAATTTCAAATTCTTTTAAAAATACTTTTAAAATGCAAAGAAAAACAGATTTGAAAATTTTATCATTATATTTTATGGTATTATTCAAATCATTGTAAGGTAGATTCGTAATTCCATTTTTTTTACATGAGGGAGTATTTTTAAAAACTAATAAAAATACAGGATGAAGGATAAAATTAAATACAGCTATCAAATGTTAAATCCAAATGTACTGATAGCAAACCTACCTATAATCTTAATAATTGATTTAAACATTGTGAAATGACAAAAAATGACTGATTATTGGTTTTGTTATATCATCAGTCAATAAATAGACATGGACCTCATTCTAATATTAGACCACATCTTGTTTATATAATAATAATATCACGGGAATTTTGAGGGGTATAATTTAATTGATCAGATTCTGAGTTTATTTTTTATAAATCACCAGTTCGAGTCTCGCAAACTTTAGAGTTATTAAAAACTTATATGGTCATTAACTTTAATCTGACTCGAACACTTATGTTAATTAAAATAATAATAATATCACGATAGGGGTTGACATGGTCTCTACTTGTGTTTTTATATATTTTTAAAAAGTATTTGTATTTTAAAAATATATTAAAATAAAACTTTTAAAAATATTTTTTAATAATTATAATATACTAATATAAATAAAAAAATATTTTAAAAAATATCATACATCACATGCATGGTAATCTCAGTCATGTCACACAAGACTATAAGGCCACCATGAAAGCTAACCTTTTGCTATACTTTTACATGATTTATTTGATTTCAAGGGTGTCCTCGGTCTCTTGTTCTAATTACGAATCAGTGCTGGATTTTTAAAATTGTTGATACAATGGACGAGTGGCAAATCACAAAAATAGACGAAAGGATAGACATTGCTAGAAAAGCCGTAGACCAGGGACTTAATTGCATGTGTTTATAGTTTGAGGTTACATTTGACAAAAATAGTATATTACAGATGCGAAGCAGTGCCACCAGGTGTTTTTGATTCTTTGAAGGGGGTGAGAAATATTTACTGTGTAGGATGACGTGGCAAGGGTGGCGCGTGGAAGTATAAATTGGGAGGATGGACCCGCGCAGCAGGGACAGTTTGAAATTAAGGAAATAAAAATGAGCGGGAATTATAGCGAGATGATGATTACGACAAATTAGAGAGCCACAAGAACGGACATCGCTAATCAGAGTTTAATCAGTGAAACAAACAAAATAATTAATTATAGATATTTAAAACAGGATGGGAGGGACTTTAGTGGTTGACTTTAGCTGATTTTGTTCGTGTGGTTGGTAGGTTTTTTTGAAAAATATTGTTTTTAATTAATGTTTTTAATATTTTTTATTAAAATTAAAAAAATATTATTTGATGTATTTTAAACAAAAAAAATAAAAATAATCACTATAATAATATCAAGTTAGTTTTTTAAAGATAACAATTTAATACAAACCTAGTAGATACCGACTCTATCCAAATGGACGGGTAATTTTTGAATAATTATATTTTTTAATAAATAACAAGTAAAGTATGAATATTATAAAATCTAACTCAAAACTTTTTCAGACCTAACTCTATATATATTTATTTATATTATTCATATATACACAAAACATTTAATTTCTTAGTACAATATAATACATTCACACGCGCGCGCATATATATATATATATTTCAACATTGATGTAAAAAACATATATGTGTGTAATGTATTATTTTATTATTTAATATGTATTTCATGTGTATTAATAATTTTATTTTTTATTATATAATAAATAATAGTAGATAATAGATGAAGACTTAAAATTTTTACCTAATAAATATACGTATATAAATAAATCCAGAGTCCAGACTGCGGACAACCATCCACTTTTCTAATTGACTTAAAATGTTGCTGGGAAGGATTGATTAACTTTATTTTATTTTTGTCCCGCTGGCTTCGTGGAGCTCACATCTTTTCGTTATCCGTGGCCTGGGTATCATATAGGTTACTTGTAATTAACACCAACGCTTTTTTAGGGCTTGCTAATCAGGCAGCGATCTAGTTATTATATGTGTTAAATGGAGGGAGTGTGTAACATGACGAGCTGTCAACTTAGTGGGTAGATAATATTTCGTGTCGTGATGTCATGGAATAGGAGGATTCGATGGTGAAAGAAAAAGAATATTATAAGAAAATAAAGGATATATATATATATATATATATATAGTACGTGGAAAATGAAATAAAGGAAAAGTTGCTGACTTGTGATTAACATTTTCGGACAAGGCATGTTATCAAGGAATCATTAAAAGATTCGAATTCATCTGTATCCTTTCCTTTTCTCTATCTCTTCTCTATATACCAAACACATTCACTTTAAATTTTTTGCATCTGGATAATGTCAAATGCAGAGTTTCATTACAGCTCGGGACTCGTTTGAAAATTGCATATATATATATATATATATGTTTGATAATTAGTTAATTATATATATATAAATTATTATAACTAAAAAATTAACTAATTATCAAACATATAATTCTTATTCTTAATATTTTAAAGCATCATCGACATGTAATCGAAAATTAAGTATAAATTGAAATACTCTAATCGTTCTAGCGGGATAAAATGTGATTTTGTCTTTTATTTTTGGCACATGTTTTTATTATAACTTAATAATATCTATACAATAGCTATTATTAATTATTACTGCAATGGTACATAAATTTTCAAGTTTCTCGTGCTCGTTTGCTTGCAGCCTCTCTTGGCATGTTCCTGAAACTAAACTGGACACTGCAACAGATTATTCATGATGGATAAATATATTTTTAAAATTTAATTTTAATTCTAGTATTCATGTTTAAAAATATATCAACTCAATATAAATATAATTAATTATGTATGGTAAAATGTTAGGCCTAAATAATATGAATTTAGCTTGCTTTTAGACCCAATATTATTGGTTCAAACATGCATCAAGTCCAAACAAACATGAATCTAACTAGCTGTCATTATTCAAAAGATTATCATCATGTCAAGCTCAAATGAGTATGAGTCAGACAATCATTATAGCCCTCATGCTGGGCCATGAGGTTTTATTTATTTATTTTTATAAATTTTAATATAAATTATTAATGTCAATGATCATCATTTATCTACACTTTTATGTTATTATGTAAAGGGATTTTATCCCTCGTTAATTTTATAAAGAGAAAATAACACTCCAACCCTTCATTCAAATAACATGGCAATGTTTAAAGATTATATATACTCATCAAATCACACAAATAAAAAATTTATAATTTTTATTTTTCAAGTATTTATATTTTAATTCTCAGAGCATTTACTATTTTAAAACAAATATTTTTATTTTTAAAATATAAAATTATTCTCTTTTTTATTGTAATCCTCGGCTACAAAGACCTCCGATATTATTGTAGGAGGATATCCAAACTTTAATTTACAAATATTGAATCTTTTATTATTAATTATTTATCTTACAAGCTTTGAAAAAATAACTAGAGTGAATGAATGATTACTCCGTATTCAAACATTTAAAAACTTCATTTATGAGCCTCGTGTATTTTTTAACATCATCAATCCCTTTATCTGTGGTCACAACAAATTTCCTAACCGAGTGACGTCATTATTGATATATAAAAATACATTCAGATGTGACGATTTATTAAACTATTTTTTCATGAACCATGGCTTCCCTGAAAATGTCTTGCTTGTAAAAATACGGTGTTGATGGATGTTTCATATAATCTCTCTGATTCTGGGGATTTTAACTTTTTACTCAAATATTTGGACTCCACCCCTTGCACATCACATCCGTAGTTACCTGGATTCAATGGTAAAAAACATGGTCACGGCAATAATAACCGTGTTTGCGTAAGTCTAAGTTTATCAATTCTCTTCTAGTTGGTGTTATATTTTTTCAATTAAAATAATATGTTTTACTTTTAAAGTGTTTCTGGTAACGTTTTGAGTTTTTACTATTTATATTTGTTGAATTAATATATATATATTAATTCAAAAAAATATAATTGAATAAATTTAAAAATAAACTAGCTTTAAATTATGTAATTCAAATTTAAAACACAGGAAAAATAATAAAAGTTGAACTGATATCACCCGATCAACTCAATGAATTCAAAGACAATCAGGACAACTGGTAAAAATATAGTTTGACTAAATAAATTCAAGACGACATTTAAAAAAAAAAATACTAAGACGATAATTTACTGGATCAATCCGGGTCAAAGCAGGTTAAAATTCCAAATTCATAATTCAGGTCATGAACCATAATAACTCAAAATAAAACAAATCAAAATAAATGATGAAACTCAAATCCCAATAAACTTATTGTTGAGTGATGAAATCGATAAAAAATCAATATAACAAAATGATATAATAAAATGACATAAATATACTTAAGTTAACTCGTTAAATTCATGATTCGCATGAGACTATAATAATTTCATAGAAACACCATTTAACTGAAACATATCCAGAACATTCCAGTGGAATTTCTGTTATGAGATTTTAAGCGAGTTGAAATTTATTTTGATTTATTCTATTTTTTTAAACTAAAATAAGATATATTAGCAAATCTGAAATAAACAAAACTGATAACCTTGTTCATAACAGTTCAACAAGTGCTGTGGGTTTTTATTTCCGGGCATACCATTTGGTCATGGAACCAGTAACTCCAGTAAAGAGGTTAGGAAGAAAAAACAGATGAGAAACATAACTAAGAAACATAATAGAATTTATTGAGTATATTATAATTTAGTCATGGTTGCTGTTTAAAAACTAGACTAGTAATCTTTATACTTGCACTATAATTAAAACAAAAATTTAGCATGTGCTATAAGCATATAATTGAGCATATAAAATCACATCATGGTCAGGATATATTAATAGATTTTCTGTAATTGAAGCACGCAATAATAAAATTGCAATTTATTTATTTAAAATTTGTTATCTTTTGAATAATCGATAAACTATGGTTGGAATATATTGACAAATTTAATATACTTGTCAAAAGGTCATAGATGTCACTTGATTATGAGATTTTAAGGAAATATTCTGACATCAATTTAATATATTTTTAAAAATATATTTTCCAGTAAAATCTAAACTTTAAAAATTAAAAAATTGACCAGGCTTTAAGTAAACATATTTATTCGAATTACAATTGCAGGATACTGAAACTCGAATTTATACCATGTGGGCTGTCCTATGTGGTTTGACCTGGGTGAGCACAATTATATATTTTTATTTATTTATTTATTTAGTTTTAAATCATTAGCTTTTTAATTATTTTAATATAATAATGTTAAAAAATAAAAAAAATATTATTTTAATATATTTTTAAATAAAAAAAACATCAAATATAATTTAAAACAATCAATTACTCTAATGATATTTACGATCATGGGAGCATTCAGGTGGCAATTCCTGTTCTTGTCCGCATTGCAGCATAAAAATCAAGAATAATTACGTCCATGAAAAGCAAAAGGCGCAATCGACTCTCATGTTATCTTGTCTGGACATGCGTAGGGATGTCTGACAGTTCGGCAATACATCGTCATAGAATTCAACCATCTACTCAGTCCATATTGTCAGGTAGTCAGAACAGCTTAAAGATGAAGTTATAATTTTATGTTATCACATACAAGCTGCACTGCAGGGAAATCAGAAATCAATTAAATAAATATAGCTTCTAAATATTGTGATAATTTTTATAAATTACTAGCGTAGCTTTTAAATAATTAACAATCATGAGATCAAATCATGATTTCTTTTTAATTAAAGCTGGTGTTGGGATTATTTCACGTAACTCAATCAATTTTACAGATTCTAAAATTAATAATTATGTAAATTTTTAATAGTTCAGAGGACTCAAAACTTGTTATCATTAGGAAGCAAATCCAAAACCTGATCAGTTTACTTACCTCTCAGGGTTTCAAATCATGGTTCTTGAAATCAGAGGAACTGCGGTATCATATTACTAAGACCTGTTTGTTTTTGTGTTTTTTAAAAAAATTGTATTTTTTATTTTTTTATTTTAAATTAATTTTTTAGTGTTTTTAGATTATTTAATGCTCTGATGTTAAAAATAATTTTTTAAAAATAAAAAATATTATTTTAATATATTTTTAAATAAAAAACACTTTAAAAAACAATTACTACAACCCTACGATCATTACTCACAAAAGAAAAATGGAATGGCAGATGCAAGGTTTTAGACAAAAGAGACAGGGCTATCAGTCTTTTACAAGCAATGATGATATCCAAAACCATCCCCAATGAAACAGATTACGAAGTGCCTTGAAACACAAAGGAGAAGAGGTGTGGTGTAATTGTATGACCCAATAGCAACACATGTGATTTTCTAGAGATGGGCTTGTTTAAACTAACCACCAACCACTGTCTGAAAACCTACCCTATCACTCCAATCGGCAGCTCCAAAGTTTCCAAACACGTCAAGAGGACCAAGAGAAATGTTAGCTTCTGCGATAAATCACTCACTTGTTGAAGTAACTCTCTTCTTTAGGCGCCTTCTGTCCTGCAAATGACTTAATTTCTGACAAGAGTACAAGTAAAGATAGATGTATGCGTTAGCAATTGACATCCTTTTTTGCAAGGCCTGATTGGCACATGCAACCTTTTAGGTGGACCTAGAGATGTGTATGGTTGTGGATTCTTTTGATCATGTCTTGTGTGAGTTGTGATTGTGAGGTGAAGTAGCTGCCTGTCATTTCCACTATGTTGTGCCATACAAGTTGCTCATGTGCTCTCAAGGCGTGTATATGTTGACATGTGGGGCAAGAGTTCCACTTTTGTTTGGGAACACGAGATAAACACAATTTTTAAAAGATTTATTTTTTTATTTAAAATTATTTTTTATATATATTTTTAGATTGTTTTGATGTGTGTTTTAGATCATTTTAATATACTGATATTAAAAATAATTTTTTTAAATAAAAAATATATTATTTTAATGCATTATAAATAAAAAAAACATGTTAAACCGCCTCCAAACACCTCTTTAACCATTAGATGGGCATTTCATTGGTGGATAAAATTTTATTTGTCCAGAATTTGAATAATTTTTTTTTATTTTAATATGTTATATAAAAAACAAAAATAATATTATTTTAATATATTTAAAAATAAAAAATATTTTGAAACATAATTTTTATCGCAATATAAAAATATTCCTGGAAAAGTTGCTCAATCCCATCCAGAATTTGTTGAGGTTGAATGGAATTGGGTTTCTGCTTTGGATTGTCTAAACTCACTTTCCTTTTCTCCTTTACAACCAACCGTAGAAAACCGACCTGGTCAATTAACCGGAAATGGAAGTGGCAATTATTCTTCTTGGCTATTTTAGCTTCAGCAGTTTATTTATGGAAATGGAGTGGCAGAGTAGCTTGAGTTTGGTCTTGAAATCTCTCCAAGGTGTCCAGCTCCACCCTCCACATCCCTCCCAACTACGTTGACGGAATTCGAGATTTGGGGAGATTTCATTCTAAAAGAAAGAAGAGCTTTGTGGTAAATAGATGACTGGCGTTTACTATGTTCGAATAAAAAAAATCTTACCGACGAGGACCTTATGTTCTGGAAATAATCTTGCCAAGGACTTAAGCCACACAACGAATTAAAAAGGTGAGTAATGGTTGTTTTTTAAAATAATAATTTTTTATTTTTAAAAAAATTATTTTTAATAATATTACATCAAAAATTTGAAAACATAAAAAAAAATTAATTTTTTTTTTAAAAACACGAATTTTTGTGTTTCTCTTTGCATCATGTATATTTAGTAGATGACAGAACTCCTCGAACACGACGGCCTGGACTGTTGTGGGTTTTACGGCCCAAGGGGTTTCTGTGGTAACGAGGCGTTGAACATGTTAAAGTTCCGCTATCAACTTTTTGCTAATTAAAAGAAATGCATATTATTGAAGAAAAAAAGTGGTTCACAAGTCGCAACTCATGGCTAGCAAGTTCTTCAGTTCCCAACAAGGCTGGTTTATGGTGTTACAAGCCTTATCTCAATGGACTCACGACCTTGGCAGCTCACCCATCGTGTGGACGCAGGATGGCTCGCAAGCTTTTTGCGAGCTTTTAAACAAATGAAATGAATGCCGTTTTCCTGATGTTTTGATCCTGATGGTAAAATAATTATAGCCGAACTGTTAACCGACAAAAAATTTAATCGTTAAAACTATTAAATCTGGTTGCGGTGGTACCGTGGGAGGAGGTGCAAAAAATGGAAAATGGATAAAGATACGAGAGCGAGCACTTGCCTGCCTGTGAGTCGGGTAATGCAAACAGAGGCTGCCTATGGAGCTGCATTATTGGCATTGAAGGGTGCTCAGCACAACAGTTACTGACAAAGGTTGAAACAAAGCAAGAAAATGTTCAGAAAGCCAATTTTTGTAAGAAAAATACCATATAGTTTGTTCATAAATATGAATCCATACAAACATGAATGTGCGGCATCTTAGTTCCAATTTGTTGTCAGCAAAAACTGATCAAGGTCACATTTGTAACTCCAATTTTTCCTATTAAAATCTCGTGGTGGATTGAGATATTATCGCAAAAAATGTGAAGAGGGACGGAATTTCAGCAGTGAATGTTTCGATAAAGAAAATATACAAATAGGTTTCTCATGGCCCAAACTTCTACAGAGAAAAAGTCATGTAAATACCTTTCGAGTTTGGTTGGATCAGACAGGCCTGAGAGGCCATGTATTGGTCTAAAACTAATGGGCCGCCGGGGGGGGGGGGGGGGGGGGGGCGGCGGCGCGCCCCCCCCCCCCCCCCCCCTCCGAGCTAGTCCTTCTCGTCTGACTAGAAGAGGAGCTGTTGTTAATAGAAAATGGAGTGCAATGACCATTAATAAAAAAATTCCAAAGATCGTAAAAACAAAAAATACCCGTAAACACTGCTAATCAGCAAGAGGTAGCGAGGCTAGAAAGTTAATATAGAATCTCATAAAAACAAATAATATTGGTGTCAAACATGCAATTGAACCCTTTGTATTGAGCTTTAGCCCCATTTGTTGAAAAATAAAAAGGTAAAACAATAGTTTTTACATCTGACCCATTTTTAAATATGGCCCAGTTCAAGGCTCGGGTTCCGGGTTTTGATCAGGTCACCGGATCGGGTGGGTCAATCACTATTTTAAGAAAAATTCAACATAACATCGTTTTAGTTAAAAAAAAATCCACGGATTGCAACCAAAGTTTACCGAGTAAGATCGAATTTCAAAATTATAGGTGAAACACATCAAACAAGAATACTCTAATAAAATAAAAAAAACTAAGCTTAATCACCCTTTCACCGTGGAGCAAAACTCAATGTACTGTAGATTGATATAATGTACTTGAGATTTCGCCCTCCACATGTTGAAAGGAAAGGTCCTAGTCTGTTCAGGCAAAATAGGTTTTTCACAAAGTTAGTTGGTATTACCAATTTGTTTGGGGATAGATCACTCTCTTTATATTTTTATTGCACAATACAATTATTATTCTATTATTTATAACCCGGGTAAGAGGCTTTTTTTTAACAGTGTAATTACTTAACTAACCTTGCAATTTAGTTTTTCTTGGATTTGGATTTGGGGTGTTTCATTATTTTTCTCTAGTTTTTATGTAACTGCCAATTAGATTTAAGAGCAATTGAGTTTTTGATATATATAAAATATATTTAAAAAACAAGAGCAATTGTGTTTTCATCATTTTACTATTCAAAATGAATAATGCTCCTTTTTTTTTCTTCAATTTTTTTTAATTTCATCATTTTATGTCAATTTAATATATTTTGCATAATATTTTTTTTTCATTTTTGTTCTTCAATCTCCCTCTATTTTTTTCAATTTCATCATTTTATAGCCAATTTAATAAGTTGTAGTTTAAATTTGTGATAGAAAATAAAATTCAAAACAATGACCAAACTATAAAACATGGAAAAATGATGTGGCCAATATGGAATTCACCCAAAAAAAATTTTATTCAAATTTTTTATTTTTTCATTTCAAGTTCTCAGATTTAAAAATAAAAGAGAAACTTAACATAAAATAATAAAGGAAAGAAAAAGTTGTCTGTTGAACAATTATGGCAACAAAAAAGGTCAATATTTGTTTAAATGTGTTTGTTTTATTGATAAAAGTTTGACAATAATGATTTTTTTCTATAAACATACTAGAAAAATAAATTGAAGTTCATTTAATTTTTTATTTGGTTGATTTTTATTTTTGAGTGAGTTTGTAGTGGGGGTTGTTTAGTGATCTATCTAGGTTAATATTGTGCTTTAAATGTGTTTATAAGTGATAACATGATAAAAATTAAGTTATAATTTTGAGGTTTCTAAGAAGATTTATGATCAACTAATGAGACAATGTGGAATTAAGTGTTATTATAAGAGTCTAGCATTAATATTATTGATTCAAGTGAAACTTTGATTTACAGTGGTTGATCATTACTGTTTGGGTGTAATGAGTGCTTTTTATCCATTTTGGGAATCTTGGATTTCCCATTAGTAAGTAACCTACATGTAACTTAGCGCGGATATATCCTAATTAATTTAATTTTGATTTTAAAAATTTAAAATTGATTGAATTAGACTGGATCAAATCAGTTCAATTAAAAAATAAAAAATCAAAGAAAATAGTCAAGATTTGAAATAAAATTGGGTCGAAAAAGATGGTCAAGGTTTAGTTCAGTTTTATTTTTCAAAAATTTCAACATAACCCTTAATTAAATTGTGTTATGTATTCAATTTAATCTTTACATTTTTCTATTTTTCACATAATTTATGTGTAATAATCCATTATTCAAAGTTATTATTAAAAAATTATGAGACTAGGCCCATAAAAAATAAAAACAACAAAAAAAATAAAATATCTTAGGAAATTATCAAAAAAAAAAAAAACCCCAAAACAAATAAAAAAAAAACCCAAGCCCAATTAAATTAAAATGGGTCTGACTAGTTTTGAAAGAAAAAATCTGAACCGAATTAATCTGTTTAAGCTGGTTGATCAGTCCAGTTCAGTTTATAATTTTAAAAATGAAAATTTTTAATTTAGTTAGCTATTTAATCCAAAACCAAACTGTAGCAGAAATGCTCGCGGCTACAATATATACAATATATAAGTCATAAGTCACCTGCGTCGTAATTAATGCTACCTTGCTGAAGAGCTGCCATGTACCGGACAGCAGGAGTATCCCGCAATCCGATAGGAAGAAAATTTTAATTTTAATAGAAATACTCCTCCGTCTTACCTAAATCCTTCCTTTGACACAGTTACTTTTCAAGCTAAAATTCCTTGATCATAAGGCCAATCTGGGTATCTTGGCATTTCAATTTTCATTTCCTGATTAGCTCCTTTTTTTCTCCACTAAAACTTGATCATGCAAGCCACTCCAGGTCTTACCATGCATGTATGTCTCTATAACGAAGTTAAACCACAACCAATAGATTCAAGCAAATCTTTTCTTCTCTTATTATTTTGTGTATCATCGTATGATTAAGCCAACCGCCTTACCTTCCTCAGCCACCAATTGTTGATTATACGAAAATCACAATCAGCCAGTCAATTTTGCCATTTTCTTGACAGTTTCCATTAGAAAAACATAGAAAAAAAAACATTGAATTGCCGAGAGAATTAGGAGAAGCCACCAACGGTCTTCGTAATGCACCTTATAATTAATTATGATGCTGCTGGTTTATTAATTTATTGCTGAAATTGCTTGATGTGCTTTCAGAAGTTGCCTTTTCTAACAATCCGGAATTTAAAAATTGTTGAAAATATTTAATGATCAAGAACTATCTATTATAATATTATTTCAAGTTAGTTTATTAAATCTTTCTGCAAATAAAAAAAAAAATTAAAAATAAAACTTGGTTCATATCCTGACACTGATACACTGATACATGATCAGTGATTCAATATTTCCACGAATCCACCATGATTGTCCATATCATCAACATGCAAATTGTTTCGAGAATAATCCCTTAAGATTCCGAGCTAGGGTTCTTGCTTTCACCCTACCCGACAATTCAACAAGAACCCTTATGGCAGCATGACGAGCAGAGAGAGGAGGGCAATTAATAATAAATTGAGAATATGTATATTTCATTGATGTGTTGTAACAGTATACAAGGTGAGGATTTATACAGAACCTACGTGCTATTATAGGAAAGCAATTCCTATAAACAAGCTGATATTAACAGCAGAT
>Ga0325405_1000039_pt1 | contig 115094 bp, 77 predicted proteins | sample PopdelMetagenome_21_FD_205663 | JGI IMG/M metagenome (GOLD analysis project Ga0325405, IMG submission 205663) | Populus deltoides microbial communities from Bellville, Georgia, United States - Xylem-Control-R2 | ecosystem: Host-associated > Plants > Phyllosphere > Stem > Wood/Secondary xylem...
AAATCTCAATGATCGGACCGTACCATTGCATCCGGAATGATCAAATTAGCTGGAAACAAGTCTGAAATCGTCCAAATCGCATTTCAGACGGCTAAGATTTGATCAAAACAATTCTGGCCTGATGAACAGCCCAGATTCAATCTCAGATCCGGTTGCACGTAGACTCCGCTGCACAGAATCTTATCCCTCGGCTCTCGGCTCGGCTCGGCTTGAGTCTGGTGGCGTGGCAGGTGGGACCCCCATATGATGACATGTCATGCTGACTGGACGCTGACATGGCATGCTAACTGGCGCTGACGTGTCTGCTGACTAGGTGCTGACTGTGTATACTGGCGTCATGATGACATCATCCTTATCCGGGTCTGGCATGTGGGTTGGGTCGTCTGGTATTCGGGTCGGGTCAGCTCATCCGGGTGAAGAAGACGCGTGTGACGCGTGGCCCGCGTTTGTGCGCGTGGGCAGTGTCCTCACCAGCGTGTGATGGCGCGTGCGGAGGTTTCTGACGTCTGATTTCGACGCGGTTTTCAACAGTGGCTTCGTCTCTTTCTCCTCTACACAGTGGTATAGTCAAAAAACAAGTTTGACAACTTTCATTTTTGAGCAAAATCAAACAACCCTTTAAACCATGTGCTCTGATACCAATTGTTGGGGAATTCCGTTTCTCCCATGCGCGGACCGGGGTGTACTGATAGTTGCTCAAGGGAGGGTAAAGCACACTAACACAATATTTTACGTGGTTCGGCAAAACCGTCTACATCCACGGGAGAGGTCCATTTTATTAGATATAGAGATACATGGAGGAGAAGGATTACATCTGCTGCTCTTACAGCTGCTGCAATGGCAGCAAGGCTGCTGCCATTGCAGCTCTCTCTTTCTCTCTACTCTTACGTTCTCACTCTCACGTTCTCACGTTCTCACTCTCTGCACTCTCTACAATTCTCTCTCTAATTTTTCTTTCAAATATAAGCCTCCTTTATAGGCATTTTATGGTAAACATGGAGGGGCCAATAGCCTTAAAGCATGGCATGAATTGTAGCACAATTCATGCTCCACTTGCTTAGTGGTGGGGTATTGCCACAAATGGCAATATCCTAACAAGTTTCACATCTGGAATAGAGTTATATAAATTAAGAGAAGGAATGGAGAGAAGTTTAAGGGCAATCTTTGTCTGCTGAGGCATTGATTGAGTTGTAACTAGGAGTTGTTGTTAATGCATACCCAGCTTCCTATATATCTTGTATTAATTTTGTGCCTTTTTAATATCAATTATGAAGAAAATAATTGTTGTTGTTGTTTAAGGGCTATTCTTGCTGGACGTTGTTGTTGTTGTTTTTTTTTTCTGTGTGTGTTGGTTCTGCCTATCCTGGTTTCCTCAAACGAACAACTGAACATGACAATTCATCTCATGAGATTGTTGCAGCTTTCAAACAATCAACGCTGCTATCGAAAACATATGCCTATTTGGCGTAGCAATTCTATCCACAGAACGGAACTGCTTAAATTTAAGATAAAGAGTCATTTCCTCTTTCTGGGTGAAGGACAAGAGTAATTAACGTGCACACAAGTCTTAGGAGGATTCTGATACCAATCTACTGGTAAAAATGCGACAATGAACAAGCAAAGGCTGGCCGACCCTGTATCCACCCCAGGGTCCAAACTGCTCTACTCTGACTGACCCACTTCACTGTAGAAACAATTGGCTGAGCTTTCATGACTTGATCAGGACTCGTGTGTTAGATTGATGGATAAAAACTAGCTGATTTCGTTCCAAATATCCATGAAGGACTTACCAGGGGATCTTAGAACTGAGAGACTGGGGAGGGCAGCAGCTGCCTGGCTCCCTCCCTGATCCCTCCCTCCCTCCTTTCCCGCCTCAAACATAGTTTTCATTAACATTACATCTTGGTCTATGTGCTTTAAGAAGTTACAATTTCATTCCCCTGATGAACGTTGAGCGATAAAAGTGTACAAATATTGGTACGTGCTTGATCTTTGTCTTTAAGAAAGAATACATGGGAAAGGGCCCTCCATTCCCATTTGTCTAGCCCAGAGAACGAAAAGGGAAAGCTCAATGGGCCTGTCTCCCGTATGCATCAAAGAAAACAAGCAAGTAGACGATGTCGTTCCAAAGACCATAGCTGGTGGCACCGCACGCTATCGTCCAGCCCTAAAGTGCAAAGCCAGCCAGCCAGAGGCATAGGCGGATATGCTCTCACCCCTCCTCCTCCTTCAAATAAACTAAAATTAAGAAGTAGTAGATTCTCTGTACCTCTTTCTTCTTCAGTAGCAGTGTAGTGTAGTAGACTAGTAGTAGCTTATATATTGTTGTTGGAATTAATAATAATAATAAATGGGTTTTGGAAAAGAGGGAGAAACAAAAACAGAATTCGAAGAAGAGAAAGAAGGAGATCATGTTGAAAGCAGCGATTACTACTTCGATAAGATTGGGAAACCCATTCCCATCCTCTCTGATCAAACTGTTTCCCCTTTCCCTTTGCAAAACCCTCCTCTTCCCTCTCGCCCCCTCGCCCTCTCCCAATACCACAGTCTCATCTTCATCGCCCATCCCTCCGGTATTCTTCTCAACTTTCTCATCCTTACACTTCTTCTATTTTACTATATCTTTTCAATTAACTGACTGGCTCATGCTTTTTTTTTTTTAGGGTTTCTGGTTGCGAGGACTAAAGATGTCATGGATGCCGCTATGGATATTAAGGAAAAAGGAAGCTCTTCTTCTTCGTCCATTCAACGTGTCAGTCTTGTGGATGTCCCTATTGGGAAAGTTCACATTTTGACACTCTCTACTGACTCCTCTACTCTTGCTGTTTCTGTTGCTGCTCATATTCATTTCTTCCATGTCCATTCCCTTCTCGATATGGTACTCTTTTTTTTCTCCCTAAACCCTACTCCATCTACCGTCAAATTTTCAAAATTCAAAATTTTTCTATAAATTGTGATCCTATATCTATCTCCTTGCTCTAATATTTTTTTTTTTGCAGGAGCAAAAACCGTCCTTCTCTTGCTCTCTGAGTGAACCATCATCATCTACTGTCAAGGACATACAATGGCGAAGGAGACCGGACAATTCTTACCTTGTTCTTTCAAATCAAGGGAAGCTATATCATGGTGCTCTTGCTGCCGGCACCCATACTCTTAAACACATAACGGACAATGTTGATGCTGGTATGCTTGCTTTCTTTCTTTTGCCAATAACAGTTACTAAATGCGATACATGCTAGTAGACTTTTTGAAGCCCTTTAGATTTATCACCACAATGCAGAAACAGATGTGGATGCTCCAATCTAACATCCTTGACAATGCCGAGGCTTTTATTGGGTGTAAATATTGCTTGACTTGGTTATTACAGTTTGTTCGTGTAATATATTATTATAGCCTTGCATGAAAACTACCCCTAATACAAGTTGGCTATTCCAACAACTGTACTGTTTTTTCAAATGAAATAAAATTTTCCCATTATGAAGTTGGTGACGAATTTTATTCTGTTACTAGTATGATTATGCTTATTTGTGCTTGCTCTCTTTGATAGTTGAATGGAGTCTAAAAGGAAAATATATTGCTGTCGCAAGAGGGAGTCTTATCAGCATTTTGTCCTCAAATTTCAAGGAAAGGTTCAGTATATCCCTCCCATTCAGATCATGGATTGCTGATAGTGATGATAACTGCACTGTCAAAGGTATTTTCTTCCATTGTCAGATCCCATGCCACTCACATGCACGAACTAATGGATGAATTTTTATCTTTTTTTTTTATGGAGGTAATAATTTGGATGGATGGGAAATGGCTTTTGTATTGGCCAAAGTTGGCATAATTTCTGTCTTTGTTAGCAATCCGGTCACTTGTGTTTTCATGTCATGGCCTTCAGATCTATTGGAATTGGTTTTACATTAATTCAATTAGAGTTTCACTATCAGTTATTATATTGTGGTCTGATTCATATATTAATATCCTCTAAATCCAGTGAGCTATTATTGTACTTTCATCAAGAAGAATTTTCTTGTGTGAATGGATATACAAAGCTCTTTTGGCTTTTGAGTCCCAGTTGTAAATTTTTTGTTCTTGACTTCATGTCTTTCTACTTAAAAAGGTCTTATCTATTTCCTTGAAATATTTTCTGTTGTTAAGTTCTGGAACTGATTTTTTTTCTTGATTAACTGAACCAGTGGACTCTATCAGATGGGTACGTCGTGACAGTATCATTGTAGGATGCTTTCAGCAAACTGCAGATGGAAAGGAAGAAAATTACCTTCTTCAAGTAATCAGCAGAAAAGATGGCAAGATTTATGATGTTAGTAATTGTTCTCCACTTGATTATAAGGATTTGGCCTTCACTTTATTTTCGCTGTTTTCTTTATTTTACACCATTTGCTATTGACATGGTGGAATTTTTTTTTTTGAGGTGCTACTACACTTGTCTGTTTTGAACTTTTAGCTGAATTAATGTAGGGTTACATGGGTTTAGGGTTTGGGTTTGACACTTTGTGCTTTTGCTGAAGTTCTGAAGGAAAAAAAAGACTACCAAAGCTGTGTGTGATTGCCATTCTTTGTTTGTATACTTATTGTTTGAGCATTGATTCATGAAATTTTCTTTTGCAGAGTTCTTCCAAGCCAGTCGTGCTATCATTCTATGATCTATTTTCGGGTCTTGTTGATGATATTGTGCCCTATGGAAGTGGACCTTATTTATCCCTGGACTATTTAGAACAATGGTATCGATGTTAATCTCATACCTGTGTAATTTTTCTTAATACTTGATATGAATGACAACCACAGTGATTACTTAGTTTGTAATCATTAAACTGGGCTAAAAGTTAGGTAATTGCTATTTTGTTAGGCTCCGTTACTAAATATCGTTTTCACTCGAAGGCCATCCCACATAACATAGCTGTGGTTTCATATAATTTGACTGGCACAAATATTAAAGTTTCTTGCAGTGATATAAAACTATGAATTTGTTGAATACTCAATATTGAGAACACTCTTTGTTACTTGAATTTTTCTGCTTTGCGGAACGTTTATTTCCATATCCCATCTTCCTTGAAGCCGTATTGTCCAGAACAAAATCTAAGCATTTCCTGCCCATTTACATTTGTCAATAGAAATGCTTTACTTGGGTTCCAGCAGTAACTCTTTTTTGTTAAGGGCTTCAGACCTATCTACCTTGTGCTGGTTATGACTTTTCACTTCTTTTGATTTATAATGTGTTGTGCAGTATCAATTATCTAATGTGGTCTTGAGTTTGAAACATTAATGTGATTTTTTTTTAATAATAGATAAATTGCCTACCATTTTTTTTTCCCTTTATCTGGTTACTAGCCATATGTGAGTCCCATTACTCCAGTAAGAAATAAATGCCTCTAGTGTCTTTTTAATACCTACCAGTTCAAAGCTGCACTGATTGTAATAATTTAAGTTGCTCTTCTATCTGAATTTTTAATTGCAGTGGGCTTGCAATTACAGCTAACAAGAAGAACACAGATCAGCACATTGTGTTGCTTGGTTGGTCAGTGGAGGATGAGATGAGTGAAACTGCAGTTATTGACATTGAACGAGATACTTTGCTCCCTAGGATTGAGCTTCAAGGTACAGATGAATCGAGTGACTGGTGTGTTTTTTAATAGTGTTGATTGTATGTACTAAGGACAGCTCAAACAAATCAAGTGATTATTTTGTTTTGTCAAGTGTGTTCAGATGACTTAGTTTTTCTTCTGTCTCGGTTCTCTTGAAACTTCATTTTGGATTTTTTATAGCTGTTTTATGAATTTCAGTCATTTCTGGATTGTGGTTAATTTTAGACCTTTTATTCTAAGCAGTGTTTAAATGGCCTTGTTTCAGAAAACGGAGATGATAATTTGATCATGGGGCTCTGTGTTGACAAGGTTTCCCTCAATGGAAAAGTAAAAGTTGAAGTGGGGGTTGAAGAACAGAAAGAACTTTCACCCTACTGTGTTCTTATGTGTGTTACTCTTGAGGGAAAGCTTGTCATGTTCCAGGTTGCAAGGTCAATCTCTATATCATTTGCATCTCCCCTTGTAAACAATAGGATTTGTCATGCCAAATTAGGCATCTAAGTTATTTCTCTCTTCTCACAACCTAAATTATATCAATCCTTTTCCTATGTTGTATATATATGTTCTGACCATTGAATTGCTTTATATTGCAGTGCCACAGGAGCTAATATTCAAGCAGAAGTTGATTCTTCCCTCGAGGATGAGAAAGAGGATATTGCTTTGGAACATGAAGGATGTGATCAGTCTAGTCTTTCTTCTGGGTTGCATGAAGAAACATTGGAAGACATATCTCTAGGTCTTCAACCACAACATGTGAGCCACAAGGAACTACAGCTCAATAAAGATGGTGGAATTCCTACACAGGACCTTGTTCCTTCTGACAAGAATGAGATTCCTGAAAAACTGGAAATAAAATCACTTTCTGTACAACAAAGTGTGAAATTAGGGCAGTCATCTTTGAAGGCCTCAATACCAGAGATACCTAGTTATTTAGGGAGTGATTCCAGCAAAACAGAAACTCAAAGACTTGCTGGGTTTGCGTCTAGATCCGCCTTATCTGGAAAAGTTTTAACTGATGCCCCCAGCATATCAAGTCGAAAGGATTTACCAAACAATGCTGATCTTTTTAAGGCACCTCCTAGGGACGTTGGATCAAATGCTTTACCAGGTGTCCCATCTCAGTCATGGTCAAGTGGAAAAGTTACATTATTAGCTTCAACTTTGATTCAAGGAAATAGACCTGATTTTAATAATGTTCAAGTTGGTGCTGCGAATGTTCCTAGTGACCTTGGTAGTAAATCTTTTTGCTTGAAGGATACTGTTGGTCAATCAACTTCTGTCAACGCTTCTGTTAGACCAGCTCTTGACGGGGAACAAAGAGGTTCGATTGTGTCAGGGACAATTGAATCATTGCCTACCTTTCGAAGCTCACAATTGTCTTCTCACGAAAATTTTGCTTCAGCCAGGTCTCCAAACCACAGACTCAAGTATTCAAAAGACAACTACAAAACTTCATCCCTGAGGAGTTCCGAGCCAAACTTATCAAAACAATTTGGTAATGTATGTGTATTTTTCCTATGCTGGTGTTACAGAAATTCTAATCTAACTCTGGGACAGGATCTCTTACAGTAATCATGCCATTTCAATCCTTTAATGTGAATTGTATCTTTGTTTATTTGTAACTTTATAACCTAGCGAAAACTGAAAGGCAGCATTGCAAGATAGTACCTATGGAGATTCTTAAATTTTAATTTCTATACTGTCAATCAAGTTTAGTCTTGCATAAATTTCACAAGCATTTACCTGCTTTACGAGCCAGCATATCAAAGTTTTTTTTTTACAGGTACATTTTACATGATTGGCTTGTTCCCACATATGCATGTGTATATCTGCATAAATGTCTTTTTTCTCTTTGGGATCTTGGTTGTTTCTTTTTCTCTTCCTTTTGAGGAATGGGAATGTGGTGTTTTTCTTATTTTCCCAATTGCACTGCTTCTTTTGTCTTGTATTGTCCTTTAAGAAATTTCTATACTCTAGATTAAAGAGCTAGCCAAAGAGTTGGATACACTTCTGGAATGCATTGAAGAAAAAGGTGGTTTCAAGGATGCCTGCACTGTTTTTCTGAGAGGCTCAGTTGAAGCTTTGGAGGAGGGCATGGGAACTCTCTCTGAAAATTGCAGAATGTTGAAGGTGATATTTCATTGTAAAGCTCATTGTTATTTCTTAGCTCAGCTATCATGTATTATTATCAGCTTGCAGGTTTGATTTGTTTACACTTTCATCTGTTGTTCTGTTAGTTGCTATATTCACTAGAAAATTATCACTCAGTAAGAATGATAGGTTCTTTAATATTTAAGGCAGTAAAGCAAGAGTGAAAAATGGGATGAGAGAAAGAGATTTCTGGTCTTCTCATCTCCTAGGAATAGGATTAATAGCAAAATAGATGAAACTTGAGAGTACAGCTTTGGAGTTGAGGTCCCTTTTGAGTGAATCTCTTCCAAGCTGACCATCTATGAAACAATGAAATTTTAAACTCAGGTGTGTAAATATGATTTTGCATGGTCATCGATCTATTAAGACCTGCATGTCTGTGTATGCCTCTGCATTTTTGTGCATTATGTACACTGTATATAGGTGCTTCGTGATGCATGTAGCCAGATTGCTTCAAGTGTTATTTATTGTGTCTTAGTATTTTTCAGAGTGTGATGGATGAGCGGCTTGGAGAGATCCATCATCTCCTAGATAAAACCGTGCAAGGTATTTTTCAGTTTTCCAAATGTCTTGTTATTGCTAACAGCATTTTCATTTTCTTGAATTGAATTATTTGAGAAATTTCTTAATATGGGAACTTTCAGTAACTTAAAAAGCAGAAGTTATTAAGTCATATTGATATAGACGTCACTTCACTGAAAGTTTTAGAAATTAATACAATCTGCTGCAAAATACTATTTCAGGATTATAATGAAATTGGTATAATGCATCTCTCATTTTTTATTGTGTTGGTTTCTTGTTTTGAGTTTCCATTCGGTTGTTCATCTGGTTTTCAGTTTTGGCAAGGAAAATATATGTAGACGGTATTGTCAAGCAAGCTTCTGATAGCCAATATTTGGAACTCTGGAATCACCAAAAGTTGAGCTCTGAACTTGAGTTGAAGCGGCGGTGTATACTAAAACTAAATCAGGTTGGTTATCAGTTGTTAACTTGTGAGATTTTTCCAACTTGACAATTGCTATATCTTAATCCCTTTTCCAGGAGTTGACTAATCAGTTGATTCAATTGGAGAGACACTTCAATGCCCTCGAACTTCAGAGTTTTGGTGGAAATGCTGGATTTCACACAGATCGGAGAACTTTGCAGATTAGATATATGCCTTCAAGGTATAGTTGATATCAGATGGTTAGCTTGTATATGAGAATTGCTAAAAAGAAGATAAAACTTGAAAATAAAATCTACTGTTGTTAATAGCTTGCAGAAGCTGTTAAGCAAACAATTGCTGGAAGCTCATGATCAAATAGATAGCAAGGCAATCCAATTTTAGCCTTGTGAAAATTGGTGGCTTTGCTATACTAATTTCAGTAATTCTGAAAATATTTTGTTTGCAGGCAACTTCAGTCCTTGCATAGTTTACAAAACACAATGAGTTCACAGTTAGCAGCTGCTGAACAACTTTCTGAATGTCTCTCAAAACAAATGTCCATGCTGAATTTAGAGTCACCTGTAAGACAAAAGAATGTCAAGAAGGAACTTTTTGAAACAATTGGAATCCCGTATGATGCCTCATTTAGTTCGCCAGATGCAATGAAAGCTGGTGATACCTCTTCATTGAAGAAACTTTTATTTTCTTCGGGTTCTGCTGCCACTAAAGGCAAGTCTAGGAGACACCAATCAAGTGCTATGAAAAGTTCTGATTCAGAAACTTCAAGGAGAAGGAGGGACTCGCTTGATCAGGTAATTCTTTTTCAAGCCATCTTATCAAATCTTGATGATCACTCTAGTGTTAATCACATGTTAACCTCAACTAGTTGATATTGAAATTTAGTTGTCCTGAGTTGAGTCCCCTTATGATACACAATTCACTGAAGCTAGATTGCTTTTGCAGATAGCCAAAAATTTGCTTGAATTATAGAATCAATCTACTAAAACTTTTCCATTGGATGTATGAATTGAGCTTCGCTCAGACCATTCTGCCTGGTTACTCTTATTATGGATTCACATGCTCTCTTTAACATGACTTTTTGACGATGCTACTTATATTTAAAACAAACAAATAATATCACTGAGGCAAACAATTCAGGAGATGGAAAAATGTACACAAGAAGAGACTTAATTCAAAACTTCAAGATAAAAATAAATGGGAAGAGATTCAGTGGTTGAAACTTCTTATAGCCATGTTTAGAATCAATTAAGGTTGCTCTTCCAGGAGATTTAGTTTGGTTTCAGTGTGGATTAGAATTTTACTAAAATATATGTTCTGGTAAATTAGCAGAAGCATATTTAACTCTAAAGAAAACCGAAAAGCTTTAACTTGAAGAGAACTACAAATTCCTGTTACTGTCTTCTTAGAACTTCAAGTTATGCTTCAAGTTATGCTTTTATGTAAGTATTCCATGTTATCCACTGTGCTGATAGATCTTTTGCAAGCTCCAACATGCATGTTATTTCTTATGACCCTGCTGCAGAGCTGGGCTAGTTTTGAGCCTACGAAAACAACTGTAAAAAGGGTGCTTTTGCAAGAAAATCAGAAGAAAAATGTGAATAAATCATTCTTGTTGAAGGATAGGCAAATTTTTAGTTCTGGCTTGGGGGACATCTCCACAGTTCACCAAGAAGACCAGACATCCCGATCTTTCTTGCACCCATTGGAAAGCAAAGGTGAGCTATTACAAAGTTTAGATGAAACAGCATGTGTTCACTTATCTAAAAGCATAGGAAGAAAATGCACCTGATGGTTGCTATTTTTTATGTTTAAGCAGGCCTTCATTATGGATCCCCTAAACAAACATTTGAGAAAAAACCAACCGTTCCATTTAAATGGGCTTCTGATCCTCCAATGTCATCACAGCCTCTGGGCTTGCGTTCTCCTATACTGCAAAATAACAACATAGGGATGGTATCGGTTTCGTCATCCCTGGTATCACTGCCAGGAGGAGAAATAAGTAGCAGGGAAGCCGACAATATGACTGCCGATAAATCTAAGAGTATGTTTTCTCAAATTGAGAAGCCTGATTCTGTTTCCACCAATGAGACCAGACGTATTCAGCAAACTGAAGCTAATATAAATAAAAATTCAGCAGACTCTACTGTGCAACCAATGCAGACACCTTTGTTTCCAAAGAAACCAAATGAGATTCCTGTTTCAACTACCAGCAGCGTGCTTGCAAAATCAGCAATGCAAAGTGTGAAGCCTGGACCAGCAGACACCAAAAGTTCATTTTTCGAATCTCCCTATAAAAATTATGAACCTCCGCTCTCTTTGTTAGGTGCCTCTTCTGTGGCTCCCGCCCAACCTGGAAAGGTTCCTGAGATCAATTTTGCTACTAGCAAAGGCCAGCCTAGTGAAAAAGTTTCATCTTCTCCATCAGCTTTCATATCGCTTTCTGTTTCATCATCTCTGATGTCCAATATATCACCAAACGTCTCATCATCAATATCTACACCGACATTGTCAGCTGCAATGTCACTGAGCACATCTTTAACCAGTTCTAAGGTCACCACCGGCTCTAATCAAACAGTTACTTCGACATCATTGTCATCAGTTTCTGTCTCACCTGTTTTTTCTACCGGTTCATTGACTTTTCAGGCCCCCAGGACAGTGTTACCCTCACATGCTCCACCTCCAACTTCAGAGTTTTCTCCAGAGCTGCAACCCCCTTTAGGGAAAACTCTGCCTTCTAGCAATCCAAGTCCTTCATGTTTGACATCAGAATCCCTTGAAACAGATATTCAGCCTCTTATAGGAAAACCTGCACGAAATTTAAACCCCCCTGCTACACCTTCAGTGTCAGAATCACTTGAAACAGAGCCCCAACCTCCTCCTGCTGGAAAAAATCCACCTTCTGTCACTCCAGTTGCTCCTTCAGAATCAGATTCCCCGAAAACAGAGGTTCCCCATCCTCCGGGTGAAGCAAGTTCAAAGTCAGATGTGGATGTTCCTACAACTGCTCCACAGCCTAACCCTTCTACATTTGGTTTGAAGCTTGAACCTTCAGCATCATCTGTCCTTGCTACAGGACTATCAACTGGATTTGCACCAGGAAACCAGCCCAGCTTGAACCACTCTGGAAGTACTGCATCTAAGGTGGCTCTGAATTCTCAACCTCAACAGCCATCTTCTCATAATGTTCCTTTTGGAGCACCAATCCTGACTTCTGATAGCGTTAGTGGAAAGAATGAAAGTTTGGATGTTGCAGTTACAGAAGAGGTTGAAATGGAGGAGGAGGCTCCCGAGGCTAGCTGCACAAATGAACTTAATTTGGGAAATCTTGGAGGTTTTGGGATTGGTTCAACCCCTATCCCAACTGCTCCTAGAGCAAATCCATTTGGCAGTCCATTTGGTAGCACAGGATCAAATGTAGCAACCTCTTCGTTGACCATGACTGTACCTAGTGGAGAGCTTTTTCGACCTGCCTCTTTCAACTTTCAATCTCCTCAGCCATCCCAAAAGCCTCCACCAACAAATATGGGTGCTTTCTCTGGTGGCTTTGGCACAGGAGCAGTTGCTCAAGCTCCTGCTCAAAGCCAGTTTGGCCAGCCAGCACATATTGGATCAGGACAGCAAGCACTGGGATCAGTTCTTGGGACTTTTGGGCAGTCAAGACAGTTTGGAACTGGTTTACCTGGAAGTGGTTTCGCTTCTACCAGTGGTTTTGGTGGTGGCCTTGCTACTAGTAGTTCAACAGGTGGCTTTGCAAGTGCTGCAACTGCTGGCGGGTTTGCTGGTGTTGCTTCTACTGGTGGTGGATTTGCTGCTTTGGCCTCATCTAGTGCAGGATTTGCTGGTGTGGCTGCTGGGGGTGGGTTTGGTAGTGGAGCTTCTGGTGTTGGGTTTGGTGGAGTGGCTTCTGGTGGCAGTGGCATTGCTGGTGTGGCTTCAGGTGGAGGTGGGTTTGCCGCAGCAGCCTCGAGTGCTGGTGGTTTCGCAGCAGCGCCTGCATCTGGTAGTGGATTTGGTGCATCAGGTAGCATGATTATCTAACACTCCATTTTCCTCATCTTTTGTTTAATGCATGCGAAGTCTTTGCTGATTTGCAGTGAAAATTTGCACAGGTAGTGGATTTGGGGCTTTTGGCAGCCAACAAGGTAGTGGAGGATTCTCAGGTTTTCCTGGTAATGCAGGAGGCAGCCAACAAGGAATTGGTGGTTTCTCTGCTTTCAGTGGTAATCCAGCAGGAGCTGGAAAGCCTGCGGAATTATTTACACAGATGAGAAAATAGAGTTCAGAGCTTTTGGACTAGATTATGTGTAGACAGATCACTGGTATTATAAATAAAATGGGATTGAGATTCTCTAGGATATACTTTTGCTGTTTAACGTGCAGGACAAAACAGACCATAGATTGAATTTATGGCCGTTCAAGTTGTGGGCAGGAGGAGGGGGGGTTTGTATGCTGGAATACTTGAATGGTTTGTTCCTTACTTGAATCCGTCACTCTCTAATAGTTGTACTGGGTTAACCAACCAAGCACTTTAAGCTATGGCAATGCAAATGCAACTTAGGAAAAGCAAACCCCCGCTCTCTTCTATATAACAATGAAGTTAATTTGTCCCAAAAAAATTGAGAACAGCGCAGGCAGGGGCGCAACTAGGAACTTTTTTTGTCCTCAGCTTTGATATAAATACATATAAAATATTTTTTAAAATTAATTATTTACTCGGATGTATAAATTTATCAAGTTAATAATACAATTTTAATTTAAATACATAACATAATATATATATATATATATAAATTTAAAATACATAAAATTCAAAATAAAAATAAAAATAAATTGTACTATCAAAGTTGCATCCTTTGATGTTTTATAGAATATAATTCATCTAAAATCGAATCTGAATCAATATCTTTAACAAGCTCTTGTTCAATATAAATCATCATAGAATCTGTTAATAACTCTTCTTTTATTTTATTACGAAGCACAGTTTTAACATGTTTCATAGTTAAAAATGTCCGTTTTATAGTGGCAATGGAAACAAGCAAAGTCAAAACAAGTCGAATTAACCTATCAATCAAATGATAGTACTGCGACTTATTTGTTTCAGCTAATTCTCGATATAATTCAGAAATGATAGACATATTCTGAAAGCTTTCATGATGAATCACATCAATCTGATAATGCTCTAATTGAGATTTCAAATAATACATTTCTTGTTCATTGAATCTTCAGGATAAAATTTCTCAGCAAACTTGTAAATAGCATCAGGTTTAAATGATTTAAAGTTGTTCTTAGATTCTAAAACAGAGCTAAGTACAAAGAATTCCACTGTCCCATCATTAAATATAGAATTTAATTCTTCCAATTAAAAATCTATTATTAAGTTAAATATATCATAACGATAATGCTGATAAACTGTCACTGAATTTTATTATTGAAATGAACAACCTGTAGTTTTTTTATACAAAACATTCCTACGTGGTACATAAAATTCCCACGTGCATTAAAAATAAACATTTAACAACATCATTTACTACACTAACAATTTTAAATTTTTTTATTAAAATATTTACACAAATTTACAATATTATCATCTCATTTATATTAATTTTAGCTACCATTTCCACCTCTTAACAACTTCAACGATCTTTACAACAATAAAAGTATTTAACATTGGCTTCTTTAACCCACCAATCATAACATGGATATCAACTCCCGACATAACTGACCTTATTCGTGGCATCTTTGGCTGCAATCAACATCATTCACAAGTTTGATATTCTTTGGCAGAGGCACTCCTGGTGTCTTAATTCCGAACATCGAACCTGTAATCTCAATCTATGCTGAAATCTGGGTGAAATCTCCAGCTGTTTCAATTGCAGTCTTGAGGTCAACCTGTGGATTTCCTGCGAAGATTGTCCCATTGCCAACTGCAACAGGGAAGTCATCGCCATTGACGACGATTGCCCCAGAAGCAGACAGTAAAATTTCCTTGTGTACAAACACCTGCCAACCCTTCAATTCATGTTCGCCTGTATTAATTATCGTTGCCAAAGATTTGAACGCCCATGCCTGCGCGGATGCATTCTTTACCTTTTGGATATTCTTTTTCACGAGATGTGAAAGAATAGGTAAGAAAGATGCAGTAAATTTTTTTTTTTTGTTACCTGGCCTACAGCCCACCTTAGCCTTGTAAAAGGCTCCGCCCTTGAGCACAGGCACAAGGAAGAGGGAAAATAAACAAAATCCAGCAGTCGGAAGCTTTCAGCGCCGGCATCATTATCAAACAGGAATACCCAGTTCAGAAATCTTCGTGATGCGCTTGTCAAGTTTGCTCCTTTGCCGCTTCAAAAGGGATGCCATAGAAGCAACCTAACCATTAAAATATAGAGATGAGATAACCTTCAGGGCATCTTCAAAGGAAGAGCTAAAAGGAAAAGCCAAAAAGCTTTCATCCTTAATTTTACAGCTCTAATGGGAGAGCTAAAATAGTATTTCTAAGTTAAAGAGCTATTCCTGAATCAAAAGAAATCATCGTGAATGTTGATACTTGTGGATAAGAAGCAACTCATGTAGGTCACAGGTGCAGCATGCTTGAACGAGAAACATCAAGGTTTTGCTGCTGTCATTTTAAGTGTAGATAACGTCTGACAGCCAAGCCAAGTTACCGTAGGAGATTCTCATATCCTCCACCATGACAATTCAGTGGACAAATTTCATTCCTGGGCTTTCCATCACCGAACACAAATTATAGCTTCTCTGTTACAGATTTATAGGTAGATAACAGGAACCACGGTGAAAGTCCAACAGGAAAGAAAGGAAAAGAAAAAAAATAAAATCTGCAGCAGCTTTGGTTATAAATTGATTTAGCAAGACGCTGATTTAGGAATTCTCCCATGGAACATACATTCTGAGAAAGTCGAGGACCACCCATTTCTAGTGCCTTTTCTTAGAAGAAACTATTTGACTGTAAGAAAAAAATGATACTGCAATGGAAGGAAGGGGATTGTTGGTAGGGAAAGAGCAGAGCTAATGGATTTAGCTTCCTTCTTCGATTTATCCACTAGTAGTAATCTGCTTCATAAAATATACCAAAAATAGAAAGAAAAAAACAATAATATATATTTTAGCTGCTGTGGCATCCGTCCTATAACCATACATAAATAGATGCTTTTGTTTTGTTTTGTTTTGCTTGCTGTTGTTTATCTATGGGATCAGTCGTAGGGCGTAGAAAACAGAGAGAGAAGAAGGCGAAACCAAAAGTAAAAAACCACCTCTCCTTTCTCTTCCCTCGCGTTTTTCTCATATCAATGAATGCTGTTCATATCTTGTTTATACGTATGTGTGTATCTCTTGCCAGACTAGACTTCCAACTGCACCCTCCCTCCACACCCTCTTTTTAATTACTTCTTAGCAATTTGTTAATTATCATCCGAAGGAAGAGGAAGAAGAAAGGAGTGTAGTTTATATTTCATTATTTTTTTAGTATTTAATCATGAGAGGAAGAGGAAGAAGAAGATTATTAGTATATGATAGATAGATAGATAGATAGAGATGTGGTATTGTAATGGCTGTCGATCGATTTCACGCCTGGCTTCGCGATTACGACTCTCTCCAATATTTAGCCCTCTTTCTCATTTACCTTCAGGTAATCTTTTAATTTTATATATATATATATATATATATATATATATATAACAATTTACTATTTCATTTCAATTGAATATGGGCATGTAGATTGGTTGCTCTTTGATCGGATCCCTTGGAGCTTTGTACAACGGAATCTTGCTCCTTAATTTGGCCATCTCTTTGTTCGCCCTCGTCGCCATTGAGAGCTGCAGTCAGCGCCTTTGCCGTACCTACGCTTTCCTTCTCTTCTCCTCTGTTCTCCTCGACATATCCTGGTTCATCCTCTTCTCTCACCCCATCTGGTACCTTCTCTTTCTTTTTTCCTTCTCCCCCAGAAAATAAATCATGATTGCAAAGTCAAAAGTTTCATTCTTCAATATCATACTGTCTGTCTAAAAGCTTGTACTTTAAAAAAAATGAAAAATGTTATTGAATTATATATATGTAGAAGAGGCATGTATTTAACTGGTTGGGCGGTTATTTTTCAATTTACTCTTTTTCTGTGTTTCTTTAAAAAAAAAAGACTGTTATCGAGTTATATATAGAAGATGGGAGACAGATTTCTTCCTTTTATGCGGCAATGCTCACGGTTCCTACTGTATTTTGTGTGTCAATTGAAAGTATTGTCTGTTTGTGTCGAGTTGCAGGAACATTTCCGCTGACAAGTATGGGATGTTCTTCGTCTTTTCAGTGAAACTCACTCTGGCAATGCAAATCGTTGGTTTTACAGTGAGGTTGCCATCCTCATTGTTATGGATTCAAATCTACATATTGGGGGTTCCTTATATAGATAGTACAGCTACTCGAGAAGCAGATTTTGATTTAAGTAGTAGTTTTCTCAGTCCAGCAACTCCTACTACTCTAGGTAGAGAATGCTCAGATTCTGATGTTGTTTTAGGTGGTTCCATTTACGATCCAGCTTATTATTCGTCTCTTTTCGAAGATGGACAGTACAGCAGACGTCTCCGTCAGGTAGGCTATACCTTACTCGTATGCCATGCTTTACTTATTTAACTATGACTTAATGCCTTTGATATCTTCGTTTCCTACTTCTTTGCTATATATGTAATCTTTTGTCATGTTTTTTTTTTAAAAAAAACTTTTTCACAATACTTCCACGTGCACAAGAGAATTTGTTAATTAATTACCCATGGAAATTTTATGCCCGGTCTGGTTTAAGAGAAAGGAGGAAATTGCTGAAGGGATAAGGTGGGGAGGAAATGGTGGCACTTATCATCCATTTGTTTTCGACATAAATGCTTTTAAGGAAGGAAGAAAATGAGTTGTGTTTTTCTACATGCATTTTCTTTTATTTGTAAATTGGAAGGAAACAATATTTGTGTGTAATTTTGCATGGTTTATGTTATTTAATTGCAGGATCAAAACTCTGGAATCTGTGACGATGGATCTACTTCTAGTGCCGAAGCTTCTCAGGTGAAGGTGACCACAAGCAGAGCTTTTGAAGCTGTGGATGTAGGTATACGGAAATTCGTCCTAGATTATGTTGACTTCCAGTGAATTACCACCCTTAAGGACAGTGTTGTAATTTTGGCAAGCAATTTGATGAGATTTTTTTTTTAATCGTTATCATTATTCATTATTTGAGCTCTTGGAGTTAATTTGCTGATTTTACTTGTACATTCAGCTATCCCAATGGACTTGTGGGGGTGAGGTCTTTTGTATTTAGTATTCCAAGCTCGTAATTTACCTATAGCATATGTCACATCATAAGAAACTTGTTTGGTCTTTTTATCAGCAAGTTTTCCATCTGTTTCTTCTCTAGTATATATATAAAAAAAATCATATATATGCTCTGAGCCAGACAGTGTTCTTCTTCAAACTACTCCTTACTGAACTAAAGGTTATTTAAGCTGATTCAACATTGACCCACTTGGCACCTTCATATTATGATTACCTGTGCCACTTCTGTATACCTTCTGCCCGCATCAGTAACATTGTTCAAATATATCATTCCCTAGAAGTTGATCGGGTGGGATGGGTTACAATGAATGCCTGTTTAATTAGCATGGTCAAATGCAGATATATGTAGAGTTGTATTAAACTGGCAGATAGCAATGATGTAATATATATGATAGCCCTGCTCATGCTCTGGCTTTACTTGCTTTGGGCCTGTGCAGCTGAATAAATATTTTCATGCTAATTAGTGCTCCATGGGTTTCCTGTGTCACATAGTAGCTGGACACTGCCTAGTACAGGTCGTTCACGCAACACATTTTCTGAGTTTGTCAACTCATCTCGCATAAGGGAGTTGTTTTGCAGTTGTGATCCTCTGAAATGGCTGATCTCAATACTCAAAGCTCACGGTCTTATGCTGAAGACGGTTTCTTAAGTCACTGGGCTTTGCCTTTGTAGTTGTTTTCATGATTGAATTGGACATACCAGTTTTCAATAAGTTATTTTGTGCTGCTTGGATTTTTAAATAATAGTCTACTGGCATGCTGCTTGTTCTGACTAGTTTTAGCCTTTGCGGGAGGAGGGTGTAGCAGGCAAGCCTCAAACTATTTGAATTGCATCATAGATCTGTGAAAGTTCTGGTCTTTTCGAAGTTAATTCCCTTGATGTGGGCCATGCGGCTAGTTTTATGCGGGGATGATTACCTGTGCAGTTCTTTATTCCTGCCATTTCTTCTCAAGAGGATGGCTTCCAATCCCAATGTTTCAAGGACCACACCTTGAGCTTCTTCTGTGAGTTGGCATAATGTCAAAGATTTAGCATTGGGATTTTCATAGGTCTCCCTTTTGGTAACCAATGCAGTTTTGCTGGAGGCGGCGAGGAGATCCGTGCTTAAGCTCGCAGCGTCATCTTATTCGGCAAGTGTTTTGGAGGCTTTTGTTTCTGTTAACACTACATGAGAATTCATTACAGAGTTGAGAGTCCATACGGAGGTTCGTCAACTGTTCAGGATTAGAGATATCTGTGTAGAGAGGTTTGGTTTAGATGTTTTCCCGGTTTGGTTTGAATTGTGCTTCTGGTTCAAGAAACCCCAATAATACCTATTCATGATGCTCATAGGAGCAAAGGTGAAAATCCAGCCAGGTTTCCCCACACGAGCCCATCACCAGCTCGTATGTATGCCCTTGATATACTCCAAGCTCACTTCGAGGCAAGAGAATTGATTGTGGGTATAACTGATACAGATTGTTTTGCCCTTTTACAATTTAGCCCTGTTTTGCCCTTTTACAATTTAGCCCTCCTATTAAACTTTATTTAAGATCAAATCCTTTTGGTTTCCAAACCGGATTGGTCTAAAGCCATGCTTGCTTTACTTGTATGTTTTTTAAATGATTTTAATTCGAGATCAAAGAAAAGAAAAGAAAAGAGGGTATAATTGATACAGATTGTTGTTACCAAAGATACAAACATTTCCAAGCAAATAGATTATAAAAAGATTTGGTTATTCTTTTCCCCGTAATTAATGCTTCGTTAACTAATCAATCCTCCTAAGTCCTACCTCCTCTTATCTAATGATTCCAATTAAGTCATTTTCATCATTAATTGCATCAGCAGTGTGTAGAAAGGAAGGACCTGCTGTTTAATTCTATAATTGAAAGCGTGGTAGTAATAATTGATTTTCAATAAATATTTTTTTTTAAATACACTATATTTGTTTTTATTTTTTAAAATTTCAAGCAGCTAAACCTCAGCCACAAGGACTCAATTGATAAAACGTTAGTACAAGGATGAAATACACATAGTAGAAGAGTAAAAAGGATGAATGGTGCCATTAACCTCGCCATATTTGAACGACTGATAGAGAGAGAGAGAGAGAGAGAGAGAGAGAGAGAGAGATTGGTTGGGTGGTCCTCTCCGTGTCTGTCGAGAATGGCACTGGTAAATTGGCAAATGGGAATCTAAGGTAGCTCTTTCTCGCTTCTTCTTCTTGGTTGTTTTTTTTTTTTGGTTCCTTTCCCTGTCAGCCCTCTCTTTCCTCTTCTCCACCAAAAAATAAAAATCTAACCAGAGAGTGATTTCTCCGTTTTCTCCACCAAATTTTACCATCCAAAACAATAATAATAATAAAAAAAACAAAGAACTTCAGGTACAAAGCTCTAATCTTTCTGTGTTTCATGCATCGATCTAATATAGAAATATGATGTGTGGTTATGTTTTGTATTTGCGTGTCAAAGTGAAATGGTTTGCTTTTATTATCATATCCTATCCTATGTTAGATGATTTGAATGTTTGTTAGATAATGAGATGTTTGGTCAAATTCTATGACCTTCCTTGTCTGTGCTCCTTTTTCCTGCTCTCCATGCTTCCAGATCTTTCTGCTCCCGTTCCCTCGTAAATTTGTACCCTTTATATAAATCCCCCCCCCCTCCCACCTACCCTTTTTCTTTTTATTGTTTTTTCCTCATAAAAGCGTCTTCAGTTTCTTGCTCATATTTTTTTCTTAAATCATCATCTTGTCTTGAAGAAGTAGAGTACAAGACCACATATTTTAAGGTGTTGATTGAAAGGAGAATTTTGGGTTTCCCTTGGTTTTTTCATTTGTAAGGACATCACTCTATAGTCTTCTTTTTGTTTGACCATGCTTGTTTTGTGGGGATCGATCTGTCTCAACAATTTTGTTTTTCTTTTCAAAGATGAAACCTTTTCAATCTTCTCATTTCAATTTTTTGATGGGTTCTTTCAAAATTCCAACTTTTCATCTGGTAGTGATCAATATTATTTTATTGTTTTCTAGATCTTGAAATTTGTGATTTTGTTTGCTAAACCATGAGCTCTGTCCTATAGAGAATTATGTATTGTGCTGGTGTTTATGTGTTAGATTTGTGCATTGTGAAAGAAATGATTCTTTTTTTGTTTTTTCATTTACTTTGTTCCTGTGTGAATTTGAGATTGGGATGCTGATTTGGTTCTTGCTTGTATTTGATGTATTAATGTGCTGCTTTGATTGTGGCAAGGACAACAAGAGGATAGTTGTGGTTGTGGTTGTGTTTGTTGGTGAAGGAGGGGAGGGGGGGACAAACAATGGCTGCACGCTACTGGTGCCATATGTGCTCTCAAATGGTAAATCCCATCATGGGAGTTGAGATCAAATGCCCTTTTTGCCAAAATGGTTTCATTGAAGATATGATTGATAGCACTGGGGATAATCAGGTCCCTGACTCCGAATTTGGATCTGATCGTGCCCTCTCCCTTTGGACCCCAATCTTGCTTGGCATGGTGGGAAATTCCCATCGTCGTAGAAGGCTTAGAAGGGTGGAGTATGAAGAAGATGAGGACGGCAATGGTGATGGTGAAGCAAACCATGCAGGAGAACCTGAATTTGAGCGTGAAATAGAATCATTCATGAGGAGGAGGAGGAGGAGCAGAAGAAACTCAGCTACAATATTGCAATTGCTTCAAGGAATTCGTGCTGGAATTTTGGTATCTGAATCCGAGAACTTGGAAGGAGATAGGGATAGGGTTAGGGATATGAACAGGGAAAGAGAGCGTGTCATTTTGATCAATCCATTTAATCAAAGTATCATTGTTCAGGGTTCTTATGATTCTAACAATGTTCAAAACCAGAATCAAAATGCAATTGGTTCATTCGGTGATTATGTCATTGGACCCGGCTTGGATTTGTTATTGCAGCACTTGGCAGAGAATGATCCTAATAGATATGGAACTCCACCAGCTCAAAAGGAAGCCATTGAGGCATTGCCTACTGTAACTGTTAAGGAGCCTTTGCAGTGTTCGGTGTGCTTGGATGATTTTGAGATTGGTGCCGAGGCAAGGGAAATGCCATGTAAGCACAAGTTTCATAGTGGGTGTATATTGCCATGGCTGGAGCTTCATAGTTCCTGTCCAGTTTGCAGGCATCAGTTGCCTGCTGACGAGTCCAAGCTTGATTCTGAGAGACCTAGAAATACCTTTGATCAGAGGGACAGTGAAAGCACTAACATTGAAAGTAATATTAGTAATGGAATTAATGTTGAAGAGGGAGATGGGGAAGGAAGAAGTGGAAATGGGAGAAGGTTTTCCTTTCCATGGCCTTTCAATAGCTTGTTTTCATCTTCATCTGGTTCTCAATCTGGTGGAAGCCATCCATCCTCAACAGCATCCTCCTCAAATGCACCAGGAAGTGCCTCTCAAACAGATGAGAATTGAGTTTGAGTATATTTTCTGAAGTCGCTATATTAGCTTCTTGTTGCTTGAATGTGCTGCCTGCTTATGTACATAGTATATTACTTACTGAAAATTGTGTTTTAATCACTCTGGTTTTTGTAGATTTTTTTTTTCTTGGCTTCATGGAGAAGTTTATATTTCTGTTGTTTCCCCTGGCTCTTCTATCTGTATATTATTTCCGAAACTACTTTGAATGGCTCAATAGTTGCACTGACTTTCTTTCCCCCAACTGAGTGAGGGGACTACTTTGAATCGCTTTCTTTAGCCCAATGAATGAATGGCGTAACGTCAAGGCTATTGCTGTTTGTTAGTGTTGAAAGTGGAGTTTCTTCTTACTTGAATTGGTAGTCACGATAAGGAGGGAGCCATATGATATAGACCAGGCTCTTTGTAGACAGTATATTTGATGTCAAAAGCATCAATTTGTTCCGTTGTCCAGTACATCAAACGGGGCTAAAGACTTTTTGAGATGGGCCATGTGGCTTGTGACTCGCATGAATGAATTACAAGCTGCTTGCAAGGCTTGTTGGTTTGATCACTTGTGTAATCATGTTGGACTTGACGAAATAGGTAACAATTCCCCTCCATTTTCTTAATAATAGAGGGCTGAGTGTGACTTGTTGAAGATTTATATACGAATTACATCGGTGTCAGCGTTGCTTGAGCTGATTGTGCTGAGCACGTAGTAATAAAATAATGGGGCGGAGTATCAGGCTGGAAAGATCTGGCCGAGACGTGGAGTTGGTCCACCACTTCGATTACACGCTTGGACCATTTTCTTTTTGCATACGTCAAACCCATGTGAATTGTCTTTTGCTGAATATTCTTATATTCTGTTTCCATGTGACATTAATGAACCTCTCCAGAATGTATAGAAAAATCTTCTTTTGGGGACGGATCCCAAAGCAAAATTTGCAGTTAACTCTTGAAATATTCAGACACGCCAGCATGTCGTAATAACTTATGCCAAGATAGACACCAACTTATAGTTGAATTGGATTCATGAACGTCCAAGTACTTTAAGAGTTTGGGGGCAAGCTTCGCATGCCAACGGAGAACATACGACAAAACAATTTGGTTGCATGACAAAAATCAACAACAGGGCTCTACAAGATCAAAATTCCCAGCAACCAAATTGTTGTTCGAGGATATAAGCTTCAAACCATGAGCTCAAGAAAACAACGTAAATAATAACCAAAGTTTCTTTCGTTCCTAGAGAAAGGTTAGAGGAAAAGGAAAGCAGAACGGAAATACTACCAGTGTCTTTTCCTTCATCCTGATTCATGAGACCTCCCAAAAATGAAAGTAGAACAAAAGGTCAGTGTATTCAAACATCACTTCACATTTATGATCTTGATGACAGATGCAGTTCCAACCCGATGCAGAGCTACCACAGGATCCCCAGTCCTGCATAGACCCTTCCCCTTGGCATGTTGAAGGGCAAAATCCAAAGCTTCTTCAGTTGTCTCAGCATGAGAAGCTTTAGCAGATCCTGCATATAAAACTGGTACCAACCCACGGAATATAAGGCTGTGCCTTGCAGGAGCTTCATCACTACATGACCAATCAAAGGAATCGGTCTGAATCTCAGGGACGACGACAGACAAAATGGGCATGCCTGGCCTGTATTTTGCCACCAGTTTTGCAGTGCTTCCTCCCCTTGTTAAGACCAATATAAGAGATGCTTTTACTGAATTGGCTGTTCTAACAGCAGATGAGGCCAGACTCTCTAATGGGCTCATGGGCACTGGCGAGTGTTTCGTAGTTCTTTTAAAGACATCTTCATAATCCAGCGTGCTTTCAGCTTCCACGCATATTTTGGCCATGGTCTGAACAGCAAGTTCTGGATAAGCTCCAGCTGCTGTTTCACCACTCAGCATCACACAGTCAGTACCATCAAGAACTGCGTTGGCAACATCAGTGGCTTCTGCTCTAGTTGGCCGCGGGGCCTTGATCATGGACTCCAACATCTGTGTTGCAGTGACAACTGGTTTTCCTTGAATGTTGCACTTGTAGATCATCACTTTCTGCGCAAGGAAAATTTTTTCAATTGGGATTTCCATTCCAAGGTCACCGCGAGCCACCATAAATGCATCTGAATTTGCTAAAATATCATCAAAGTTTGCCACTCCTTCTTGATTTTCAACCTACCAAAAAAGTTTCCAAGGAAAAATAGAATGACAACAAAACAACAGAAAGCAACCATCTAAGCATCAAAGATAAGGGTGTTAATGATGCCACTCCATCCATTTGTGATGGCACTCTACATTAGCTAGCACTCTAGTATATTTTTACAACATCATGTGGAATGCTGTTCTAAACTGCTGGAGTGGCATTACATTGCCGTGAACGTAAGTGTTTAAAACAATCCCTTTGTAGGCATTTGCTCAAAATTTAAAGGCAGATAGTGACCTTTTCTACTGGTTCCTCGCATGGATTCCATCTCCAAGTACGATTAATATCAACCGATACATACTCAAGCCAAGCAAAATATCAAAAATTCACTTGAACGAATGTTTAATTGAATGCTTGGTTCTGATTACCAATAAAAGCAGGTAGAAGAGAAATTTTCTCAGGATCTAATGTAATCAACACACCTTTGACATAAGAAGGATGTTCTTAGCATGCTTTCCAAGCAACTTCCGGACCTCCACAAGGTCTGAGCCTTTTCGAACAAAAGATAAAGCAATCATGTCAATTTTATTGGGAACTCCCCAAGCCAATATATCTTCCTTGTCCTTCTCTGTTAAGGTTGGAAGATCCACTATAACTCCTGGGAGATTAACATTTTTCCTCTCACCAAGAACAGCAGAATTTTCACAGCGACATCGAACCAAACCAGCTTCTGTGTCACACGACAATACTGTAAATGATATTGTTCCATCTGCACAAAGTATCACCATTCCAGGTTGCACGTCCTCGGCCAACTTTTTGTAGCTCATGCAAATCATATTCTCATCACCCTTCAAGCTATAGTCAGTTGATATGGTGATTTCTTGACCCTGTTTGAGCTGGATGGGTTTCCCATCTTTCAGGAACCCAGTACGAATCTCTGGTCCCTGGGAACAAAATGACAAAATAAGCGTCTTCTAGACTATAAATCTTTATAAAGGAGACTGACTTAAAACTCCTAAAATTTGACGCTAGAAATAGCCAGACCCTTTTCGATGTATGAAGATTAAGAGAGAAATTTATTGTAGCGAAACTAAAGGCAAAGTAATATTTCCTTCGTGTTTTTGGTTTAACACTGAAATAAACAGGTACAAAAATGGTGTCTCAACACAAGTTCTGAAAAACCAAAAACAGGAAAACAGATTTGAGCTCAGAAAAAGGAAAATTCCAAATCAAATGGACCAAAGCTCCGAACTTTGGCTTACCCCAAAATCAGAAGAAAGAAAAAGATACGAGTGGTGATATACGGTACAAAAGCCAAGAATATAACAAGGAAGAAACAGACATTACAACCAACAAAAGGAAGGCAGGCATGCAAAACCTTATTGCAAGGAATCAAATAGACAATTAAACACAGCCTCCCAAGAAATCCGGATTGGAAAGGAAAATAATCATAAAATCAGTCTCGGACAAACAAAAAGATCCACTTTCAGGAATAAACAAAGATATCAGCAGAATCAGACAAAAATAAATGTAATAAGGTACAAGAAATGAAGAACCAGATAGGAAAAAAAACAAAAAACTAAAGGGAAACAAGAGAGAGAGAGGACCTTGGTGTCGAGCATGACAGCACAGAGAATGCCAGTATTGACCATGGCGGCCATAAGATTATCAAGGGTTTCTTGATGATAGTCATGAGATCCATGAGAGAAGTTGAAGCGAGCAACGTTCATGCCAGCCTTCAAGAGTTTCTCGATCACGGGGACAGATCTTGATGCGGGTCCCAGCGTACAAACAATCTTAGTATTTGGCCTCTTCTCCATAACTCCTGCTGCTGCTGATGCCTCTGCTCCGTTGCTGATCATCATTTCTTTATCAGAAGGACAACGAAAAGGAGAGGAACAGAACTATATATAGGAAATGAAATACTTGATAAAATATTGATGGTTTTTCTTGTTATTATTATTGTTTATAAATGAAGAGATAATATATATATATATAAAAAAAAAAAGGCAGCGCAACACTGCTTCCTGAGTACATGATATATATTTCTTGAGTAACAAGACACCACTTCCTTTCCTTTCATTTCTTTTCCTCGCTACCTTCCTCACTGTTTGGTTTGAACTTTGGTAGAGCATTAGTTTGCCCTTTGTTAGGTCAGCCATGCTCTAAGAAGTTTTGGTGACCCATGAACAAAACCATTTCTGCTTCTGCCACCTTTCCCTCTCCCTTTTCCTTTGAATGATTCTCAAATAAATCATGTGTAAAACTAACACAATTCCAGTTTAATTAATCATCAATATATTCTTCAATCGAGTTCTTTCATTTGAATTCTAGATGATATAGATCACTTATTCATACTTAAACTGGTGTATTATCGAAAAACATCAGAATTTTTATTACATTCAGACGTCTAAAATCATCCACTAGCATCGCCTTTTATATGATTGATGAATTTTGGCACTCCCATGACACAGGAAAAAAAACCATTATAAAGAAAGAAATAAGCCGACAACAAAAATGTTTTCTATTACTGTCCATATTATTATTGTAGTGATAATCTAAACTTGGTTCAATAGAGTGTTACAATATCAATCATATTATAATCAGTTCATCTTCGCCGGACTTCGTCTTGAATGCTCCCATGCCTCAACCCAACCGTCACAATGAATTAGACATGTGGCACTAAGGCATGCTCCAGAATAGAAAAAAAATCGTGAGCATCCTTATAATACTGCTCATAATTACTCAAACTACCAACGCAAATAACCTGGGTGACTTCCAAAATATTTCAAAATTCAATGGGTGGGTTTCAGGAGATCGATATCCGTGCAGTCAGCATCCTCTAGAATGTTTGCAGTAAGCTCATCCAGACAAGTCAAAGTTCATCGTGGCTCTGTGGCTGTTCTTTGTTCATCAAGTCTAGTTTATTTTCCAGCTCCTGTCACATTTCAGCATTCACCCAATTCATCAGAATGTTCAATGTAGAAAGGTAAGAGTTTCAATCTTAAATATATTAAATTACCTTGAGCTTTTCTTCTATGCAAAGGGCTGGGGTAGATAGCAATGCCACATACCTTGCATGACAAGCTTAATGAGTTAGGGAGCAATAGAGAGCATATGATCACACACAAGAGAGACAGAACAAGAGGTCCTTACTCGCAACGGCTTGGTTCATCTACATCTGTAACCTCACATTTCAATCCACATCTTAGCCTGACCTGTAATAGGACATACAAAATTGCAGGTATTAAAACAAGGCAAGGAGTCTGTTTTTCGTTAAATTCTATATTTATTTGCCTTGTAGCACTTATTTTTAGGTCAAAAGAAAATATTGACACCAGTATAAATGTGAATTTAATGAAATGGAAAAAACAAATTATCTTACATATTTCTTTTTGACACAAGTTCATATTAGTATCAGTTTCACTTTCAGTAACAGTTTTCTTGGCAATTAAAGATACTGATAGAATAGAAAGGAAATAAAACATGAGATATGAGATGAAATGAAGTAAAAAAATTTATTCTTCAAAGTATCTTGGACTTATGCTCAACACGTTTGTAGCAATTGGATTGCTTATTTCCTTATTTTACTTACCATGGATGTTTTTAAAAAATCACAAGTAATTATAACATGGAATTCTTCCAAAAAATTATTCATGACAGCATGAAATTGTTGGTACCTTCATACTTCTATCAGGTCCATTCCAGCACTTATCCCCATTTGAAAAGACCATAACTCGGTATGAATCCTCGAATTCATTCCATCGCCTTACACAAAAAAAAAAAAAGCACAGAGAAAATTAAATACCATGTTAGTTAATCAATACCCAAAAGGACATTACTTGAAGCACCATTGTATTAATTGACAGCTAAGATGCTTACATTCATCTCTGACATGGATATCCAGGTTAAATGAAAGAATAAACAAAATGCTCAAAGTAAACCTATAAAGCATAAAGATGCATGATGTGATTTCGTCTAGATGATCCCTTGATATATGCAAGAAGCAGGGAGACTGCTAGATAAAGAGCATAAAGAAAGTCATGGACACATTACCCCAAACGAGTTGTTGAGTGGCCCTCCAACTGAGAAGCTTCTTTGAAAGGGCAGACTTTGTAAACATACCTGATGCGTGAATTTCAATTGCCAAAAGGTAAGATAAATCAGTGATCACAACTGCAACTGTTATGAAACATAAAAGGAATATAAACTAGCAGAAGGTTGCTAACTTGTTCTGTTTGCTCTCAAAACAGTGATCGTAGAATGAATAGAACTCCATCTCTTTCCCTGAAATATTAACCTTTACAGTTAACTAACCAAAATCCGCTATCGCCACCAAGAAGCATACACATACAGCTTGTCAGTACTAACCATAATCGTGTTTTAGCTTTTTTGTCAAACTTGATATCCTTGACTGTATTTTTGACAACTTAGCACTGGACTCGTCATATTCCTTGCGTACATGAGCAGCCTCTATAGAAGTCAAAAGGTAAAAGATGACCTGATTTTCATGCATTCATTTCCAACATATAAATAGTAACAAAGTGTTTTCAAATTCACCTGATTTGTCCACTGGAGTTCGGAAGAATTTGAAAGCTTGTAGAATGCTCCTAAAGGTTTGCTGTATTTTCTCCAGCCAAGATGGATTACCTGGGGAGGTTGTATCTAACAACTCAAGTATTTAATATCAGCACATTAAATGAAAACAACTGAGCACAAAAGGCAGCAGCAACAAACAGTCACAAACCTGAAAATTCAACTTCATCCTCAGCATCAGATTTATAAGAAGCAGTAGCATCATCATGAACATCCTCTTCATAAGTCTCATCTATATCATCTTCTACATCAGGATCATCATACTTGCCAGTCTCATCATCAGTTTCTGAAGCATAGCCATCATATTCCTCATCGTGAGTGTCCTGGGCCATCTTTTCATTGTCTTCATGGTCATTGTCCATTGTATCACTAACTCCCTCAGTTTCTTTCTCAGGATTTCCTGTCCAGCGAGAAGCAACAAGGCGGCCCAACTCTTCCTTTGACAACCCTTCAGCATCAGTGGATCCATCTTTCCCCTGAAGACAGCATTTAGAGCAACCACCAAAAATTGTCAGGATGATAAGCTTCGTGGAATTATGATGAACTAAGCAAATCATTTAAGATTTACAAAACATCAAGAAATTTCGAGAGAAGTTCCAAAATTTAAAATACAGAATATGGAAAAGGCATCTCTAAAGGTACTGTGCAACAAGCAATCTCAGCAATAAACTTAACTTCTTAAAAAATACCAGCAAGAAATCTACAAATATAATTCCATAATAATTTAAAGAATTCTGAGTAAATAGAATATATGAGCTCCTTTTCTTTTGAGTGACATCTCTAGCAAAACCACTGTCTTGGTCATTTCATAAAGCATCAAGTGTGATTATTAGCAACCCATACAAGGAGCCCCACAATAAACATGACTGCGTTTACAAAGTGAAACATAGATGACGAAAATACAAGCTTTGCTGTGGCAAGTGACTGAGAGCTCCAAGTCTGATACCACCATGGCTGGCTCACACCCTATTGCAGTATGACAGGTGTCACCAAGATGCCGGTTTGACTACAAGACTACAATACCAACTACGGGTTGTATATTTTGAACTTTTATTTCAGAGAACTTAAAGAACAGTGTGCAAAACAAATCCCTGAAGAGGCTATTTCTATGGTGAACCCTCATTAGAATGAAATTGTAATTAAGCCAGCCAAGTAGTGTACTAAACTCTAGGTTACATGGTCAAATGAAGAGCTACAGCTTAATAAATGAATTTCCAATTAACAAAATTTGGGAACATGATATGTATCACTAGAGTAACTTTCTTTTCCAATTATCCAGGGGCAAAAACTCACATCTTCCATAGGTTGATCATGAGACACCTCATTTCCAGCATCATGATTAATTTCATGCACATGTGTAGAGTCATCCTTAGTTTTTGTTGAGACAGACTCTCCATCCTCTTGTCCCTCATGCTATATTAACAAGGCATGGCAAGTTGTATTTTTGTCAAAGACTAAGTTGGCATGGCAGTGGAGCACCACTTTCAAGAAGTAAAAATTGTGTACAATTGCGTAGTATTTTTACCTGCTCCACTTTGTTAACTGGAGATCCTTCAATTTTGGAATCACCGCTAGTTTCATCTTCAGCTCCATGATCAGCATACTCGTCCACAACATCCTATTAGAGGTTATGAAACTTAAACAGCATTAGCTAAAGCATTGAGGTACGCACATATAATTTCCTCAAACCAAGCTGGGTATCTTTCAGCAAGCACTGTGTACATAGGGGACAGATACCTTACTCATTCAAACAAATGGAACCTACAAGGTTATTGGAGAAACCTCTTTACAAGAGTAAGAAGAAAACTATTCACTTTTCTGTCAAATCATGCTTCAACATTTCAAGCTCACTTTCTAATTGGTCTTCAGAAAAAAAATTCTAAAAAGCTTGTGAATTTAGAATTTCTGCATCAATATATGTAATGAACACGCAAATGCATAGAAAAAAATTTTAGATGCATCTTTCAAGTTTTATATGGGCTAATTTGGTCATTTTATCAGAAGAGTAATCATGTTTGGAAAAGAATTGCTGAGCAGGTATGCAATGAGGATGTTTACTTGTTTCAGACGATCACATTCACTCCTATATGCTTTTAGAACATGTTATAAAGCAAAGTACTATTAAACAACGTTGAAAAATTATGAGAGTTTTCATGTGTGCATGCTCACTTAAAGTTTAATGAATGATGAGCATTGAAATGACACATTCAGTCAGACCTGATGTGCAGGAGAATCATCCAAAACACCGATTTCATCATGAGCACTTTCCACATCTTTGTCTTCGCTGTCAATTTTCTCCTCAATCTGTCCTTCGTTAGCTTCCTTCTGAATGGGACTTTTCTCCCCAGTGGCCTTTTCTTCAGCTTCTTTCCTTTCTTTCTCTTCCTTTTCTTTCTGCAAACGTTCTCTCTCTTCTGCCTTCTCTATCTGTTCTTTAAGCTCTACATGGGGCGGTGAAGCAGAAGAGCATTTACACAATAATTAGCCCGACACGTGAACAAACAAACAGAAAAACACATATTTTGTAAGATATGTCAGTCTATGCTCAAATCTTTTTCTGGAAATACAAGTGATAATATTTCGCTATTGTAACAAGTATAGCAGACTGATGTATGACAGCACAACATAGAGAAAAAACTATACCTTTAAGCTGTTGAACGAGCCCTTTCAGCACTTTCTCCTCATTCTTTAGCTTGGATAGTTCAGCCTCGTCTTTGGCGATCGCCGCCTTTGCTTGTTCAACTTCTTTATTTCTCAAAGCAACCCCTTCCTTATACGTTGCAATCTTTTTCTTCAACTTATCTCTAGCCACTTTGCCAGCTTCCCAGCATGTATTTGGACACTTAACTTGGCCATCATACTCATCACTCCCATCACAACAATCTACATTATGATATTAGGCAGTCAATACAAATTAAAAGGACGAGTAAAATAATAACAATACAAACACATATTGCTTATGTACTCACCGCAGATGCCGTCATTGACTCTTGAAGAAAATAAGAAAAGAGGAGCATGTCCTGCATTTCTACAATAGAATTTCCCACCAGGGCATGCCGATGTGCCTACAATCCATCCATCCACCACAAAATATACAGTCAAAACAAGTAAAGATATAATTTTTTTTGTTGTTGTCCCCAAAAAGGGAGGGAATAGCATGCGTAAGCAAAAAGAGAAACGTAAAATGAAATAACAAGACGTGAAATATAGATGGAAAAAAGGGAGAAATGCAGAAAATGGATTAAAAGTAATCTAAGACAGAGACCAGGCTCGTCGGTTGCATCAGGGCAATCACAGAAGTCATCGTTAAGCTGAGCTTTGGTGAAAGTAGCGGATCCATCTTTGCATTTTATAGTATTTGAAGATGTCTTGTAATAATGCTCATCTAGGCATCCAAAAAGATAACAAATTTTAGCAAACAAATCTAAAATCAAAACAAAAATCGAAAAAGGAAGAGAGATGAGGAGTGACCTTGAGGAGGGATTCCAAGAAAAGGGTTTTTAGGAACAACAGGTGATGCTGATGCTGATCCACACAGCACTCCAAAAAAAACCGGAAAAACTAATAAGAAGAAGAAGAAGCAGAAGCTCCTCCTTTCTATTTCCATGACTTAGTGTGTGTCTCTGTGAGAGAGAAAATAAATCAATCAATCAATTACTATTTATTTATTTGATTATTATTATATATGTGTGTGTGTGTGGGTGTGGGTGTGGGTGTGTGTGTATATATATATATATATATATATAGAGAGAGAGAGAGAGAGAGAGAGAGAGAGATTTGATGGACAGAGGAGGAGAGGACGGTGGCAGACAGGAGAGTGAGGGGAGGCTTGCTGATGTCAATACGACGCTGTTTCCATTTATTTATTTTTTTCTTGTCTCTAGCGCTCTCCCTTAGCCTTTTCTTTTGAAAAGTTAATTAATTTTTATATTTAATATTATTATGAAAATAAGCTAAAAACAAATTTCTAGTATTTCATTATATTATAAAAATAAATTGAAAAATATTTTTTTAAATTTTTTTTAAATTAATTAAAAAAATAAAAAAAATCTAATAAATAAAAAAGTTAGAGGATGAGATTGAAAATAAATCTAATTTTATTAATTATTTAAAATTATATAAATGATAATTAAAATAATAAATATCAACTTTGACAAATAAAAAATTTTAAAAATGATAAAATTAAAAAATATATAATTTTATAAATTATTTCAAATAAAAAATAAATATAAAAAAATAAAAATCAAATATAAATGATAAAAAAATTTAAATAAAAAAATAAAAAAATAAATAAGAATTAAAGTTAATAAAAAAATAAAATTAAATCAAATTTTAATAAGTAAAATTAAAAATAAAATCAAAACAAAATATATAGTAATCAAAAAATTAAGAATTAAATTTAATATAATTAACAAATAAAAAAAATAATTTTTTATAATTTTTAAAAAGTATTTTTTGTATAAAATAAAATAAAAATATTTTTTCTAGAAATTAATCCAAATTTTTTTATTAAAAATTAATTTTTATTAATTAATTTTTTAATAATAAATAAACATAGAATAAAACCTAAAATATATTTTTTAAGAAAATACTTTCAGAAACAATGGCAGTATTTCTGTCGGCCTCTATTCTCCTCTCCCGATGAAAAATAAAATAAAAACAAAAACGACGTAACATTGGGTTGAACCTACACATTCGCCTATACCTACACACGCTGCTACGACTTACGAGTGCAAGAGGAAGCGAAAGATAATATTTTTATCCATCCATACATCCATTTGTTGAGTCGCAGTGAGAAGCAAGAATGGAGGGAAGCTCACTTTTATCGAACTGTTCGAAAACCCCTTTCAATTTCTTCAGAAACCCTTCTTTCCCATCTTCTTCTCACCACTGTTACTCTACTGTTACTACCCAGTCCCATATTGTGAGCTTTAGTTTCTTTAAACCCAACAGAAACCAGGAGATGAAGCAGAACAGGTCCCGCAAAAAAAATTTGATGGCAAGCTCTCTTCGAACTTCGGCTTTTGTTGTCGACAAAGCCTTGGACGATTCTTCTCCAACCAATTACAAAGAAATGATGCCAAAGATTGATAAGAGTGGAAGGTTTTGCAGCCCAAGAGCCGCCCGGGAGCTCGCTTTGTAGTTCCTCTCTCACTCTCTCTTCTTCTTTTTGTTTTTCTTAATAAATACCAAAAACAATTATATATAATTTCTGGGTTTAGGATTTTACATCTTCGCTTTTCCAAATTTCACAACTTTAAGTCAGCTGATGCTCAATACTTCTGCTTCACATATTTGGTTCAGTCTCAAATTCTCAATCTTTTCCTCCCCTTTTTTTTCTAAATAGAAACTTTTAATGTTTATTGTTGCTTTTTTCCTTTTACTTTTCAATTTAAGAAAATGAAAATTCTTATTGATTTTTGTTGGTGGTGCGCAAGATTGATCATTTATGCTGCGTGCTTAGAAGGGTCTGACCCAATTCGGCTATTTGAGAAAAGAATGAATGCAAGAAGAGGTAATTTAGTGATTCCCTTTACTTAACATTACAGCAACTTTTGATGGTTTATATCATATTTGCTCTTTAAACACATCTGGTTGATGGTTATGTGATTGGCTTGTTTGCAATTCTTGCATTCAGAACCTGGTTATGAATTCGACAAGGCATCTTTGTTGGAGTATAATCACATGAGCTTTGGAGGACCACCTGTTACAACTGAGACTATTGAAGAAGCTGATGAGCTTCAGCTTAGCGATGAGAAAGAGTCTGCAATTGGTAATTGGGCTTCTTTTTTTATGGTCACTCGCCTAGCTATAGCATTTTGCTTAGCTTTTGAAGAAATGAGATTTCTTATAAGCTTTCCAGCTCTAGGTTTTTTTTTTTTTTTCCTATTGTCTCTTTCAGAGCACACATTTTTCAGGCCATTTTTATCACATCGAATGGCCTACAGTACCATTTTTATTAATTTTATGTGTTTTTAGAGAGTGTAGTGGAACTATTATTTACTATCCATAGATTTTAGAATCTGCAACCACAGACAAAAATTTTAATTTATATGGTCTCCCCGTACTGTCAATCTGCACCATTTTTTTCTTCAGGAGAATTACTTATGCCACCAGATTTAGTTCTAAAACATTTCATCTATGCTCATTTTTCCTTTTGTCACTTCTCTTTGGATGTCTGAATCAATCGTGCACTTTGTATTTCAGAAGTCTCTTTGGATGTCTGAATCAATCGTGCTCTTTGTATTTCAGAAGCCGAAGTCCTTTCAGCTCCTCCAAAGTTGGTATACAGCAAACTGCTTTTGCGGTAAACCTTCTGGATATATCTTGATCGGTTGATTGCGTAGCTAGAGCAATTGAATACAGTGAAAGAGGTAATGGGATTAAATTGTCTTTCTGATTGCTTTTCTGTGCCTTTTGTGGCAGTTTCACAAGGAAGCTTTTGGTAGCTGTGGTGGATAAGTGGGACAGCCATGTCCTTGTAATAGACAAAGTCTCTCCGCCAAATTGGAAGGTCTGGATTCGAGCTTTGACAGAATGAAATGCTTGATTTTCAAGTTTGCTGCTAGCTTTATTTGTCTTTTAACACCTTTTTTTTAAGTGTCACCACCTCACAGATAGTTTTCTTTCTTGGTGCTTGAAGGTTGATCCCATGTTTTTTAATTTGATTGCTGTTAAACTCGCATGTTAAATAGTACATGACTTCTATGTGCGTGGTGGTCAGCTGGAAAGCGTATGCTGTCAAATACTTTGAATGAAATGTAGATTTTAAATATATAGTAAATGGTATATATTTCTGTAGAACACTTGTTGAAGTCTGTCTTTGATTCTAATCTGTCCTTTCTACCGCACCCCACTTCGTATTGAGTGTCTAATTGGTCCCCAAATTTATACCAACCACAGGTTAGATTGCCATGGGCTGGGGAGACAGCAACCCTTGCTAATCCCTTGTGCTAGATTTTCATAAGTTGAGCGTTGAGTATTGATAGGATATTTTTGGATATTATTTGTGAGGAAGATGAAATATTTGCCGCACTTGTTCACGTTGTTGAAATTGAAATGATTATCCAGTTTCATGGTTGTGTACATGTTAACTCATGGGCTTGGACATTTTATCATACCACAAAGTTACATGGAATTTCATTGTTTTTCCTCTAATCCATGAATATCACACAAGTTTACTTCTCTCATGCCTCAGAATGAGCCAGCGGGAAGAATTTTGGAGTTCTGTATCCTCCACATGGCAATGTCTGAGATTACTGTTCTTGGCACACGGCACCAGATTGTGATTAATGAGGTAGCTTTTTATCTTCCCTGTACAAGCTAGTGTCATTAGCTTCCTCTTCTTGCACCTCCATGCCATTAATCTGATCTTCCACTATGTTTGGCTGTGGATGAAGGCTGTAGATCTTGCAAAGCGATTCTGTGATGGTGCAGGACCGCGCATTATCAACGGGTGCCTTAGGACTTTCTTGAAAGATCTCTCAGGAGCCAGTGTGGCCCAAACTTCAGATGTAATGAGAAAGTAGAAGTATGAAGTGAAACGATCCAAGTGACTGTCTGCTCAGATGGTCAGGGATCCGAGAAGAAAAATTCAGCAGAAGAACCTCAGTTTGAAGAATGCTCTGAATGATGGAGATCGATTTCGAAAAAACTTTGTTGTCAGAAGAGCTGCATTGGTTGGTATCTTTTTTTAAGATGGAAATTCTCATAATCCTTCGATAGAGTGCATATTTATGCTATGTTTGCTGCCCTGCGCAAACGAAAAAGGACTTGTCGTGTATGACACCGCAGAGTAGAAGGTTTATATTGTTGTATATGATTTATCTGTCAAGTTGTAATGTAACATGGACATGCTGAGATGATGACTAAAATTTTGAGATATTATTATTACAAGGACAAAATAGAAGCTAATTATTTATCTGACATTTATATGGCTTTCATAAGAGTACTGGTGGTGGGTGTTTATGTGTATGTGCATTGTATAAGTGCAATTGGAAGCGGGCACTACCATGAGAAGTATCGTCTCCATCCTTGTCCTCGCAACTATAGTGTCATCATTGCTGGTTTAAGAGTACAGTCGTCGTACTATATTTGTGTCACTTGCTATTATTAATTAATTATCAAAGTCAATGGAATGGAATGGGGTAGGTACTGTTTTGACTATATTTTTTATATGTTGTTAAGCATAATTAAATAAATTATTGCATCAAGAGAATCGGATTCTATGCTTTTATTAGTTGCTGCTAATCAATCAATCCCCTTGGTTGTGGACTTGCACTTGACCTTGAGTTATTGCCTTAATGGATTCCTTGTTAATAATCCAAGGCCAAGGGGTACAACAATACACATTTACAAACATTAAGCAGCTCATCCTGTCCTCTTCACCAATCACGCACTAGTAATTTACTGTTGCTTTGATCGCATCCACTATCTGCATCCAAACACCACCAACATATTACCCATTTGCCATCCAATGTTAGGTTTCCATAACATGAATTTACCTTGTTCTTGGTCGGTACATAAAAGGGTTCAAAAACAAGAGGAAAGGGTGTATCCAGCCCGCAAATTCTGGCTACTGGGGCTTCTAACTGCAAAACACATCCACCTTTTTTAGCAATAAGTTGATATGTAAGTAATAGATGCATTACCCTTTCACCAATCTACTGCACCTTTAGCAACATATCTTGTTAAATCAATGGCATCTCCTTCTTGCAGCATAAAGAAATTTTTTCTTTTTTTAACAATGTTCAATTTACACAAGAATGATAAATGAAAGACTTGACTGTAAGATATGATGCGAAGAAAATGATAAGAGGAGTGCTTAACTTAAATACTTGTGTCAATACAAGAAAATACAAATTTATAAATGCTAATGCTTACCCTTAGGAAGCAACGTTCAACGATAGATGCAGAAATTTCAGCACCAAAACCTCCAGTAACTGGAGCTTCATGACTTATCTACAAAGAAACAACAGAGTTACCACCTAGTTTTCCACTAAACATCCTTTCTTTGCTTTCTTAGGGACCACAGTTTGTAATACTTACAAGGAGCTTTCCAGTCTTTCTCACAGATGCTTCTACTGTTTCTTTGTCCCAGGGTATTAGAGTTTTGAGATCTATCAGTTCACAAGAAATTCCCTCCTGCAAAATATAATGCATTAAACTCCCCGTTTAAAAGTTTGTAGCATATAAATAAATCAAAATTTCTTCTTAGAGGGGCAAAGTCGCAAATGCAGTACAGAGAAGTTGCCATTTGGTAAATTTTCTGGTGCTTGGTGAATAATTCTATATTAAGTACGCTTAATGGAGATGTTTGGCACAGGTCACACTATTTAGCACATGACAAGGAACTATTGCAACTACAGTTACCTTCTCAGCATCAAAACAGGCCTGCTCCATAATAGACAGCTGTGCTCCCCAACCAACTAGTGTTATGTCACTGCCCTCTCGGATCACCTAAGTATTTATCGAATTAGTGACTTTCTTCAGATTTAGAATTCTGAACTCTCCAAAGAAAAGCTAAGAATAGCTTACCTCTGCCTCTGACAAAGGCAACATATAATCATGCTCAGGAACCTCTTCTACTGCCAAACGATAAAGCCACTGAAAATTCAAGGCATTTGTATTGATGTCAATCCCAGAATGAACCAATTGATAAATTTATGGTCATATTATTTATTTAATATGAGGACAAAGAGCAGGTGCCTTTGGTTCAAAAAAGATAACAGGGTTTGTATCACGTATGCATGACAGTAATAATCCTTTTGCTTCTCTTGGACTTCGTGGAACAACCACCTGTCAAAGAGATACTGGTTAGATTTATCAGAAAACATGTGTGAATCCCATAAATGGAGCTGGAAAGAATTCAAAGAAATTTGACTGTCTTGCTACTTGGTCTTATTAACCCAAACGGAGCTCATGTGATTCAAACTTGATTTATCAAATGATGTATGAAAAAAGATAGGGGGAAAGAGAACTTTCTTTAAATTCTGTAAACAATAAATGGCATGACAGGACAGAAACAACCACCATTGTCCCACTTTAGGAAGTACTGTGGCTTACCTGAGTCAGTCTAGGGTGGTGGATGACATGGGAAATGTTTTGCTTCACAAGAGTTCCATGGAGTCTCAATGTTAAGCATATCTAAGTAAAGCTTTCACTTTCTGGACAAGAACTGGATAACTACAGCTACGAAACTGATAAAGCAAAACAACCACTTTCTGCGTCATTGAACATTTGTTTCACACATTGCCATGTATTTTCATGTCTCGAAAAGAATGCCTTGGAACAGAAACTAGTATGGTATTCATGAAGAAAAATATGCAACATTTCCACATAATATGCAGGCAATCAATTAGTAGGAGGTGTTGCTCCTAAAACACTCCAAACTTTCCCAAGGGAAAAATAAATTAAGAACGTGGAATAAGGAGACATACTTTGATACCAGGAACATGACAAAAGAAAGCTTCAGGGGATTGAGAGTGATAATGTCCACCATGGCCCACAGCTCCGTATGGTGTTCTTATGGTTAAACCTGTGGAATAACATTAAATCCCATCATAACCGTAAAAATGATGAGTAATGGAGAGTGAATCAGTGGTTAAATAGCAATTCCATTATCCAATGAAACAAAAACCAAATTCACCTCCACAATTAAATTGATTCCCACTCCGATATCTGAACTTTGCAGCCTCATTAACAATCTAAAAGTAAAAATTAGTGTCAACTAGAGGGAATTGAGAGGTAAGAATAAAGCTTGGAATTGGGAAGGATGCTTACCTGATCAAAAGCAGGAAAGATATAATCCGCAAACTGAATTTCTGCTATAGCACGATTATCCTATTAGATGAGATGAAAATAAGTAATTATCAGATGAGAAATGAATCAAAAGCTTATGCAAGCTCCGCAACAAATATGAAAACTAACCATTGCTGCCAGGCCTATGCCAAACCCAACAATGCCCTGCAAGTAGTTTATTTCAGTAACAGCGTTAGTTATAAAAGAAGGAAACTGAAACAATGAACCGAGAATCAGAACAAGAAGATCAATATTCAGTATTAAGCAGGTCCAACTGATTGATACCCTTTGGCAGGTAGATTATCATTAACAGTCAACTTAACTTTATAGAAGCCAGTATCAGTAGAGAAAAGATTTTCCACGAAGAAATTCTATAATATTATATCAACAAGAGTAGAATAGCGACAGAACGAAACAGAGAGGTACCTGTTCACAAAGAGGGGTATTGAAAACTCGTTTTTTACCAAATTTTTCAGCTAGTCCTGTTGTGCATCGAAATACCCCACCAAAGCTCACATCTTCCCCAAACACATACGAGCTGGAATACAGTAGAAGGTCTAAATAATTACTACAGAATTTAATCTCATACTACTCCCTAAACACAAAACTCAAAGTTTCACTCTTGAAGAAATGGATAAACAGTTTGATCCAAAAAAACTCGAAAGTGAAAAGGATGGAAACTTTGACTGGGAATCAAAGTTTAGAAACCAAATAGAAAGAGAAAAATGAAATGGGTATTGCTAGAAACGTACCGAGGGTCGGTTTCTAATGCGATATGGAGAGCTTGATTGATGGCAGAGCAAAGATTCAATGATTTCCCAGTTTCTTGTAGTTGCTCATGTTGTTGTTGAATAGCCTTGTTGCCTTGAAAAGTGGTTGAGAATTCCCTGTTATTGAAAACAGAAGAAACCAATCTTCTTCCACATCTCCTCAAACTAGTTGCCATAACCATTTCTAGTAATATTTTGCAGGCACCAAAGATTCTAATTCAATTCAACCCCAGAAAGAAAGACGCCTCCTTTGCCTCTTTTTTTTCTTTTTCTTTCTTGAAAAAACTTGCTAGCTACTTTGGAAGTAACATTTATTGGAATTGATAAGAGGGAGGGTGCAGATGGTAAAGAGTTGGTGAGAATCAAGTCCAGATTTGCACGTTAAACAGGCAAGCCGGCATGGCATTTATGTGTGATCCATGTGGCGAGAGTATCTCTACTGCCTCCTATCATCCTTAGCTGTCCATCCACTATTTACAAGGAAAAACAAATACTTAAATAGTTTTTTATTATGCTTTAAGACGATATGTGCTCTTGGAATATTATTTAGATATGGGTCGCGGGTCCGTAGCATCTGTTTTTTTATATTTAAAAAAAATAAGTTTATTTAAAAAAATATTGAATTAATATTTTTTATAATTATGATGTGTTAATGTATGATTTAATATATTTTTAAAATAAAAAATATTTTTGAAAAATAGCTTATACCATAATACAAAACATACATTTAAAGATATTGTTTTTTTATTATTATTATGGTGTTGTGGTTTGCATTTTACTCCAATAAAATATTTGAAAATAATTATTTAATTAATATACATAATAGTTTCTTTTTCTTGAAATCTCAATCAAGAAAAAGTTATAATTTATAATGTTTTTTTAGTGTATAGTTGTATTGCATTGCCGTAGCTTCTATTTTTTAAAATATTTTTTAAATTATGTTGTCTGAAAAATATCAAATTAATTATTATTTTTATATTTTTATAGTTCTAATATACAAATATAAAAATCAAGTAAAAAATTATTGAAAAAATATTTTAATATATTTTTAATTAAAAAACATTATACATCGCTTAAACCTTTTTATTTTCAAACCACAATATTAAAATCAAGTATTTTTTTGTTAAATAATTTTAATAAAAAGTTATAAAAACATTGAAAATCAATGAATATCTAAAACAAATATTAATTTAATATTTTTTTAGGCTGCATATGGCATGATGATCCTTGTTGATTTGATAAAAGATGAGGAAATGCCAACCATTAATTAAATTTCTAAATAACCGCTACAACTATGAGATATATCTATCATGCATTGTAATCCCGAAGAAAACCTTTGGATCAGAATAAGTTGATCAGTATTTATAATTGTGATAGAAATATAGAAATTGTTTTTTCAAATATTTTTTCTTGAAAATATATTGAAATAATATATTTTTATTTTTAATAACATATCGAAACAGTCAAAAATACAAAAAAAAAAGTTTTAAAAAAAAGGTTTAAACGCAAAAACAAAATAAGTGAAAACACAAATCATATCATAGCACCGAACGAGAGCCTGAGTCTCCTTGGTTTGTCGTTCTCTGCCACTCAAAAGAGTCAAAATTGCTCGAATTATCAAGATGAGCAGAGCGGAAGCAACGAGGACAATATCCCTAACACTTGGATTCTTAATCTTACGAAGTTTACCCCAAGAATTTCCCAGGCAAAAACTCAATTGAATCTCCCCTATTCTCGCAAACATACCAGGGACAAGAGATCATGGCAAAGGGGTAATGATTGATACTAGTAATATTAGGAGAGAACACTGAAAAGGAAAGCAGCAATGGAAGATGGAAAAGGGAAAAGACATTAAAAGCTCCTTTTACTTGAAATATATTGCAGACTTTTTCCAACCTTGCTTTTCTAGCCCTCTTATAAGAGACAACATACTCTGTTGTAACAAAGGGGTTCCTGGATTTACAAGGCAGAAAATAATAACCAAACTGCAAAATAAGGATAAATATAGAGAATGTAGTCGGAAAAAAAAAAAGATCAAGATAGGAAGATAAAAACCCTAAAGCAGAAACCCTAAAACCCAAACTCCTGCCGAAACAGAAACCTGTCATTACTCATTAGCTTCCCACCAAGAACTATTTGGATTGGAAGAAGCCTAGCCCGCCAGGTTATTTTCCATCCCCCCTGAGAAGTTTAAAGCAGAAATCTTCTGACAAAACTCGTTGTATGAAAATCTACAAATACAGCTGCACAAAGCAGAACTTGCAAAACCCCATTTGCCATATTTCGATTTGCCTCTGATGCATCTTTAGTTTCAGCAACCAAAACATTCTAGAATCATTCAGCTCTCCCTTGGAATGTTCAGTTAGAGTAAGGTTCTTAGCTAAAATCAGAGACAATGTCCAGAAACTTTCTATGAACCATTTGCTATCTCTTTCTTTTCATCACATTGCTTTCCATCCCACACCTGCAATTATGCAGGATGGGTCAACATAAGTTAAAAAGAATTATTAGAAATAAAAAAAACAAATCATCTATAAAGCAAGATAAAAATATGATGAAGATCACGTGCCTGTTTCTTGAGCTGCTGTTGCTTAGCCTTTTTCTCCTGGATCATCTTCTCCCGATCCTCATAAAACACAAAATCATCTAAGATGCATGTTTTGCTGCTATGATCCTTGAATATTTTTATCAATTTAAGCCCTTGCTCTAACTTGACCTAAAATCACCAAGGGTGCATTTTAGAATGAAAATAGTGACGGATAAGAACCAATAAAAATTATATAAGCTAATATAACTACCTCTTGAGTGTCTCTGCTGTTGGTGACTGGTTTATTCTCGTTGTTCTCAAGGGTAATATGCTTCAAGAAACTGTTGGGGACATCCTTCACAATGTGCCACTTCACAGGGAAATAGCCTGTCCACTTGTCCTGTTGCCAATACTCGACACTCTTGTCAAAATCAACTCGCCCTGTCATCTCTGCCAGTCCTACAAATTGCCCACTGGTATTAACCTAGACAAAATTCAAAAAGAAAGCTTAGCACATAGTCATTGACAATTGTGAAATAATAAATCAGAAAGATCAGTATCATTCACATGCTCACCGAGAACAATAGAAACACAGGGCAGCCACCAGATTTCTGCTCAGCCTCTTGGTACGCCGCATCAAGCTTCTTGTTACCATTAGGTGTGCTAGCCCAGACGTTGTATTTAATGCACTTATGCACATCATCCTCGCTGTAAGATTTGATGATGAAAAATTTAGCATTATCATATTCCTCAGGAAAATCTGCTTTGTTATATTGTTCTCGGTCTGGAACTACAGTTGTCTTATCCTTCTCCTCAACATTAGTATCACCTGATGGCACACTCTGCCCCTTGACTGCAACTGTGGCAGGAACATAACCCTTTGGGTTTTTGAAATATCCCTTGGCCCTAGGTCCTCTGTTCAGCTCATTCAAACCATCAATGCTGTCATTGTGATAACCAAAGTAACCATTGCCTCGCCCCTTGGGTTTGTATTTGCTGTCGATAGCTAACCACCCATGTCCATTTATTCCTGCATTATAACCACCAGATCCAAAGCCCATACCAGATTTGAAACCGTTTCCATATTGACCATAGAATTTGTTTGGATACATCCTATTCATATATCCATGAGTTGAACCCACGCCTGGTGCCAGAGCAGGGTGCTGCCATCCCTGATGAATCAAACAACATCATCCATGAGAAAAGAATACTCTATAAAATGAATAATACTAATGAGCAAAACAAGGAATGTTCACAAAAGGAGTCTGGAAACATTTAGAAAAATCAAAAGTCATGCTCAAAAATTAATAAAGCCCCAACATTGATATAAAGGTTAACAATCCAAAATGGCATGGCAACATTTAAAGCGTTGTAGAACTAAAGATAGGGGGGCAGACATCAACTTGAGATATCAACTTGGACAAATAAATAATAGAATGGGGAAAAGGATTCAGCCAACTGAATCATTTGATTACGATTTAAGAATAATAAATTAGGACACGTGATTTATTATCATCCATTTGGTCAAAAACATGCAACAGATAGAATGAGGAAAACCATAGATCACATACCATGAAATGAGAATTTTGATGGAAATTCTGGTTCCTTGAAGATGGAGCATTGCCAGCCTTTGAAAATGAAGAAGAAATCTCAGTGTTTTTGTACAGCCCACTGGAAAGCACAGAGGTATCCAGCAATGGGATATCAGGTTGTAACCTATCAAAACGAGATTTCAGATCCTTGTAACCAGAAGCAGGAAGTCCCTTTGTAAAACCACCCCTTCCATATGAATTTTGATACTTGGGCTTGTAGGGAACTGCACCGTTGCTTCCCTTAACATCCACACCATTTGCAATGCCATTAGAATTTTCTTTAGCTGTCTCCACAGGCAGAGGCTTCTGGTCAGTAGCTGTTGAGATAGAAAGATCGCCTTGGGAAGGGGCTACATGGCTGGGTGTGAAGGGCTCACCACCTGGAGTCAATGGCTGGAAGTAGGGAGGAGGATATTGGTAGTGCTGAGGACCATATAATTGACCATCATTTCCCATAGTGGGAACCGGTGAAGCTGCTGGTGAATATGGGCTATAGGGTCCATACCAATAACCATGAGGATACATAGCAGATCCGTTATCCCCATAAACCCCCTAAAAAACAGAAAATGCACATTAGAAAACCAGTTGTTTGGAAAAGAAATGGAGTCCCCAATTATATAAATACAATTGAAGAAGATATTAGAAAAGCAACTCTACTAAGCACCTAATAACACTGCCATTTGATACAACTACCAACCAAGCAGGAATACTTACAGAAACCATATCTACTCCTTCTGGGTTCAGATACTTTGAATAGTCGTCCCACTCCCCAGCCCCATTATAGCCTGGAAGAGCCAGCAGCGATACATTTTATCAAATTTACGTTCATCTCTTCAAAGAAATCACAGAGCGAATAATTCAAGATGAAAAAAAAAGATATTAAATTCCAGCAGTATTTTGGCACGTTAAACTCACCTCCATAGTAATAGGATTGATAACCATTAGGAAGATAGCACACAGTTGGATCCATGAAGTTGGATAGCACTGGGGTCACAGACCGGTCACTTGGCTGGATCTAGTAATAACAAAATTAACACATATAAGCACAAGTCTACGCCAAAGATAAAGATCTAATCTTTAAGGGTGAAAATTACCTTGCTGGTGGGCTCAGGCATCTCCAAGGTCTTTGTTTGTGAGTCCAGGGATAACTTCTGCAGCAAATCTGAAGTTTCTATGGAAATTTAAAGTAAAGGAATTCCATAAATCCGGAATCATAATATTGAAACAAACAACAGGAAAAAAATCCCAACTTTGAATATTATTACTGGAAAACAAAATAGAGCAAGCAATTCATCAAGAAGAAAGCTTCAACCAGAAGATCAAGCATAATCCATAAAACAAATTTCATAGTGTGAAATTCAATTCACTTATGCCACATATATGTCAAGCAAATCAACCTAACAAAGGCATAGCTATCAGTACATGTATAGTTAAGAAAAAACTCAAAACCCATCTCAAGTTCAATGAAATCCCTGCAAGAGAGCGTAATAAACACAGCAAAACACAAAACCAGCAGATCAAGAGCAAAAAAGAAGAGCAACAAGTGAAGAGAAAAAGAAAAGGGCAGACGAGTAGATAAGGATACGGTCAGCAGAGGATGAAAGGGTAGCCATGACAGATCTTGTGAGATAATAAAACCCTTTGGTGGGTTCAGTGGATAGCCGCCAAAGGTTTGAGCTTTTAGGGTTTTTGGGGGAAAGAGGGTTTTTTTCACTCTATGTTTGTGATTCAAATACCTCCACCACACCCTCCACTCGCTTTCGCTCTACCATACTCTCTCACCCGCAGGTCATTCAATGATATCATCAATGTTCATTTATTGGACCACGTTTCCACTTGGCAAGTTGTGAGTGGGTACCATATTTTTATTATTTAGCTGATGGGTTTTTATTGGTGGGTGAGATAGGTTTGGGGGTGACAGTAGGGTTCGTTAGGCATCAAGCATCGAAGGGAAGTGTTTTTTAAAAAGAATGAGTTGTTATTATTTTTTTTATTTTAAATTAATTTTTAGTGTTATTAGATTATTTTAATATATTAACATTAAAAATAAAAAGATATTATCTTAATATTTTTTTAAAAAAAAAATATTTTGAAAAACTTTGAAGAAAGGATCTCGCATCATCCTTCTCTTTCTCTTGTAAGGAATCCTTTTTGTCTTTTTTATGGGTTGTAAATGACAAAAAAATCCTTCTGCTCTACCTTTGATTTTTCCAACCCCATGGAAAAGGGGCAAAATGAAATTGACATTTCTTGGGGATATTATTGTTAATAAAATAAGGGCGAAGATCCTTATGAGAAGAAGAAGATGAGGAGAGGGGTATAATGGTATATATAATTAAGGAAGGAAGACGGAGGAACACTTGGATATGTTGTTGTCGGTCAAGAAAGGAAGAGTCCAGAATATATTTGTGAATCAAGGCGGCCATGGCTTGATTTATTTGTACCCCAGCCAATTCTTCTTCGCAGGCAGCAGCAGTTTATCATGTTAAAACATTTTTTAAAACATCTTTGTTTTCACTAAAAATTATTTGTAATTCTTTTTTTTAATCATTTTAGGATGCTGATGTTAAAAATAAATTTTAAAAAAAAATTTCATGTATTTCTAAACAAAAAAAATTTTAAAAAATAATTATTATTATAATATCAGATACCACCTCTAAGCATTAAAATTGATGCCTTGTGGTAGATAAAAAGACCTGAAATTTGATCAACTACGATGATGTTTGAGATAATATCGATAATTGCTTTTAAAAATATGTTTTGTTTGAAAATATTTTAAAATAATATTTTTTAAAAATTTATTTTTGATATAGAATGATTTAAAAATATATAAAAAAATTAATTTAAATTTTTTTAAAAAATCAAAATTATTAAAAACTTGTTAAAATATTGTCCTAACAAAAATCACTTGAAAGTTCACTGCAAGCTAATAAAGCGTCCACAACCCTTGTCTCTCTCACTCGGAAACCATTCATTGCCTCTTTATTTTTTTACTCGTGAAGGGAATGTTTGTTTTTATATTTTAAAAATATTTTTGAAAAAATTAAATTTTTTTTATTTTAAATTAATATTTTTTTATGTTTTTAAATTATTTTGATGTGTTGATGTCAAAAAAATTATTTTTAAAAAATAAAAAATAGCTTTTTAATATATTTCCGAGCAAAAAATATTTTAAAAAATAACCGCTAACATGCTCTCACACACCTCTTGAATGGTCCCATAAACCCGTTTCTCCTTGTTTATTCAACCCAATAGGTATAATATGTATTTTAGAGTTGTTTTCGTTCTTTATTTTTTTAATCTTATATTGATGGTGGAAATAGTATATATGATGATCACTAATGTTTGAGATTTGAGATTATAGTTTACGATTTTTTGTTGTTTGAAAAGATATTAAATATTTATTTTTTAGATTTTTTTTATTTTTAATATTAGCAAATCAAAATCATTAAAAACAATAAAAATATATTAATTTATTATTTTTTCAAGTAAGAAATATATAAAAACAGAAATTAAGGCAAACAGCCCAGCGGAATAGAGTTTCTAGCGGCAAGCAGAAAGCACCAAGGCATGTTAAGCTAGGTATATTTTGTTTCTATGTTGCGTATAATTGCTTGCTGATATAAGGTAAACCTAGCAAAGCGGTGCCATACCTTTTGTTTTATTTAAATTTGTTTAATGGTTATGGTATGAGATCAAACATTCTCTCAATATTGTTGGTTTTCACTGACAAAATCAATGGACTCCTGATGTTGTGGAATCCATCAGACCATACTATCTCTCCGGAACCATCTCTCTCTTGAGATTTCTTGAGTGATTTAAGTTCACAAATTAAGTAAGAGCATTCCTCCTTGAAGCATGAGAAGATCAAATCCAGGGCCAGATTAGCACCAATGCTGACAAAGTATATAGCACTTGTTTTTCCACCTTGAGAATGTCAGAAGAAACTGGACTTGAGCTAGCTAGAAGGAGGTGCTGGTGAGTTTCCGATGACTGTTTTACTTGGTAATATATATCCTCACCACAGGATTCCTGCATGGTTCAGAACTTCCATGTTAGAAATTGGTCAAATTTGTTCTGCAACAACTGTGTATTGTCTTCCGATTCAATGAGCTGATCACATTCATTGTTTCCATGAGGAAAATGGAAAGCATCTCCATTTATATTCTTCTCCTGATAGTAATATCAGACAGTGATTTCCAGGGGAAAAGGAATATATACATGCAATACGTGAACCATATTCAGTACTCACTGAGAAGATTGAGCAAGATGGATTTCAGTTTTAATCCCCTGAACATCGTCGACACACACTGTGGGGATGATACCAACACCAGCAATGTACTTGGTAGGAAGTTCGACGAAGAACAAACCAGTTTCATCGGCCCCTAAGACTGCTGCTTGTGCAATTCCCGCTGATGGCACTGCCCCCAGTGATGTTGTGATCGTAGGCACAGAGAGAGAGAGAGAGAGAGTTACCCATCTGGCTTCCAAGCTGCAAATCCTTCTCTTTGAATAGAAAATTCAGGTGTCACTGCAAATTCAGTGTTTTCCAATATATTGAACTTCATCATCCTAATCTTGTTTCCTGTCCTATAATTAAAGATACGCCTAATTAAGCTAGAGGACCAAGCCTTAAAGATTAAGGCACAATCTTATGTAAATAAATTATCAGAAAAGTTGTAGAAGCTTTGCTATCTACTGAAAAAATACTGACTCGATGATCAAGCCTACTCAATTTGTTGCCTGATCACAAGTTTACAATCAAAGACGTTAGAACTTACTACTAAAGTTTCACCACTTCGGATATCAACTTCAAATCATTAAACCTCCTGAACATGAACCCTAAGTAGTACTTGCTTTGTCGATCGGCACAACATTTCTATCATAGAATTTCATAATTGAATCTTAAGGAATCATCATAATTTGATTTAAGTAAAGCATCTAGTTTGCTTTTATAAGCAGGAAATTTAAGTGCAACATCATGTTAGATGAGTGGCCCGTGGTTAAATCCAGTCCATCTCCAAGATCTTTATCATGGCATCTGTTAACAAATCCCAACTAAAATCACTCCTAACCAAGCAATTTTTTTTTTAATTTTTTTTATACCTGAATTTCACAAAGATTGATAGCTTCCAGAGAGTTCTCAAAGGTGTTCGATAATTTTCTTATGGATTGTATATAAACCTAACAAATTTGATTATGGATTAGCATATAAAGAAAAGCTCAAGAAGAGATTTGCTCGGGTTAACCGAACAATCTTAAAAAAAAAATTCATAATTTTTAATCAAATCATAAAATTGCACTCAAATTTGATTAGAAGATTCTACATACCTATTTTATAAGGAATTGGCTAGCTGTCTTCCACTGAGCTTCAAAATAATCTTAAATTATGCTTGAAAGATGATATTCGAGCTAATTTCATTATTTTCATATTTGTTTAATTTTGGATTTTATATTTGACTTAAATTCTAATTTTCTTACCTTATAAATCGTTTATATAAGAAAATATAAACCTTTAAAGAGCCATACTAAATAAAAAAAAAAAATAGTAATAGAATATGGATTAGGGTTTAATTTTGTGATGAAAACTTTTTTCAAGGAATATTTTGATCTTTCTTTTGCTTATGTTGTTTTCATCTGCGTTAAAGAAAGCAAGAAGTTGTGCTAATTAGCAGCCCGTTGATAGTGACTGCCTGGGCCTTATTCTGTAATCCTTTCATTCCTTTCCATAGACACCGGCCACTAACGTTAAAGCATAACCTGTACTCCACAGATATATAACAACACTCAACTATCGCAATCTGTGTTCCAAGGTAGAACTTCTTTCTTCTGTCAACAGATATAATTTCCTTTCATACAAGTCAACATGTAATGTTCATATTCGATGCTCGCATTCAACTTCCCGTGATCAACCAACAACATTCAAGAAGAAGCTAGCTACTTCTTTTACATGTCAGCATTAAAAAACAAAAACAAAAACTCTATTTCGATAATGCGCATGAACCCGTGTTCTTTCCCTTTTCCCTTTTTATTCATTCTTCTTTTTATTACTAGAATAGGAACTCTCAACAGCTTCCATCTTTTCAATGTGTTCAAACTAATGAAGCTTCTAAGAATCAACTTTAGAGTTGTAATAGTAACCGATAAGCAGAAAAAGGAGCAGTACCCTCAAATTCTGCTCCTTAATCAAGTAAGATTAGGTAAGAATTTGACATTAGTCATCAAATGATTTGCTGGATTACCAAATCATCGTACTCTCTCACTACATTGCATCATACCGACATTCTAAGTTGACCTGTTATTGTCCATTATAGGCTGTAGGCCCAGCTTTTTTGCACCAGCTTTGTTGTTGATCTGATCTCATGTCTTGTAAGTGACAAATATACATTGCAATTTGTGAACAATTAAGTATGAGATGGGGTGCCCACTCTCTTGGCTACCATAATCCAAAATCAAAATCAGGAGCCTTGATCAACCCCTGCCATGACTAGCTAGGCTTGTGGGTGGAGTTATGGCTATGATATCAAATTTCTTTTGTAGTTTTATATAAATTCACCCATCATAATTAACCTTACCCCAAATTTGGATTTATACATTTAAAAAGGAAAATAGAAAGAGACACCATTCAAGCCACTTGAGTAGTGATTATATAAAAATCAAAATGATAATAATAATAGCAAAGAAATAATGTTAGGTAAAGTGGTTGCAAGTTTCTTCTAAAGCTTTGTTTGTGTGCACAAAATAGTGAAAAGAAGTGGGTACAAGAAGGACAAAGGGAGAAAATGAAAGGCAAAGATTAACCAAAACCAGAATGTAATGAAAAGATTGGTGCGGGTGCTGTGCTGTGCTGTGTGGTGTGGGAAGATTGAAATGCGCACTACAATGAAAGCTCAAAAAAGCAACAACACTTTCTTTGAACATCTAAAGAATCAAAGCATGCAGGTAACCTTGCTCTTTCGTGGGTGGGTCCATCTCCTCCATGGCCAAGAAAGAGTCCCCATCTTGACATTAACCTTATTATTCCCATCAAGCACTCCCTCTTTCTCTCTCTCTCTCTCTCTCTCAAACCAACTTCTTTCTATTTCACACAAGAAAAAGTAGTTTTTGAAATTGTTTTCTCTGTTTTTCTTGCTTGGTAATTTGGGGTTTGGTCTGATACCCTAATAGCTTTAAAAAAATTTGATCTTTTGGATGATGGATTGATTATTTATAGTAGCTTATAGGTGAAGAAAGCTGGGGTTTTTTTTATCTGCTGTTTGTTTTGTTTCTGGTAAATTATGGGAAATTGTTGTTGTAGAAGGGAGCCTTCTGTTTACAATGAAAAATCAGGTTGGTTACCACCACTTTCTCTTCTTTTTGCCCAATTCATGCAATTGTTTCTTCTTTTTCTTCTTTATATGTGATTTTTTCTGCATAATTAGATGACTAATATCATGATCATCCTCTGCTCGGAATGATTTGGCATGTCCTGTATGAATTATATGTCTCCAGTTATTTTTTTATTAATTTTGTTAAGAATGTCTGAGGAATTTTATGTTAGACTGATTGGATGTGATGAGTTTCTATTTTAATGTAAAAAATATATGAGACTAAATATTCTCTTGTTGTTCTTTTTCACCTCTCTATCTTTTATTCAATGGACTAGAACACAGTAGAGTTTGCCCTATTGAGAGGTGGTGCACCTTTTATTTTCTTTTCTTTTTTGGTGGATAGAGGAACCTATTATACTCCCTATAGTGGCTTGATGCTTATTTTTACAGTATTTTTCTATTTCCTCCAATGAACTAAGAAAGCCTACACATTGCTTCAAAATTATTCTTTTTCTTTAAACCTCTGATATTCCCATTCCCCCCCGTTTTTTCCCTCTTCTCCTTTCCTTTTCTTGCTTTGAAAACTGCTGCCTTTAGTCTTGATTTTATGCTTCATTTTAAGGTGACCTTTTGGTTTCTTTAATTGTTGTCTGATGAATCTTTATAAAGCACCAGCTTTTAGATGACCTTTCTGATGATTTCCTGTGCTGAAGAGCAGAAATTAAAAGACAGATTTTATTTTCTACTTCTTTAATGATTCTTTTGACTTTGGTTTAAACATAAAGGGATTTCATTATCGTATTTGTGATTCTAATTTTTTTTTTTTTTTATCATGTTTCTATGTTAGAGTCTCCGAAAGACCAAAGTCCATCAGGAAGACCAACAAAGGATGATAGAAAGCTACCTTCAAATCCAGAAGAAGTAGAGGACCTGCGTCGTGATTCAGCGGCAAATCCATTGATTGCTTTTACGTTCGCTGAACTAAAATTAATCACTGGAAATTTTAGGCAAGATCATTTGCTGGGCGGAGGAGGATTTGGGAGTGTTTATAAAGGGCTCATTACAGAGGATTTGAGAGAGGGGCTTCAGCCCCTTCAAGTTGCCGTTAAGGTTCATGATGGTGATAACAGTTACCAGGGCCATAGAGAATGGCTGGTAATCTTTTGTGCTCTTACTTCTGTTCCTGTGCAACATTAAGTTGTTGACATCGGGGCACCATTTCTATGCATTTTTTTTCTGTTCATTAATATGTTAAGCTTCAATTCTCCATCAGATTGTAACAGTTTTGAGGATTTTTAGGCAGAAGTCATATTCCTGGGGCAGCTTTCTCATCCAAATCTGGTGAAATTGATTGGATATTGCTGTGAGGACGAACAACGGGTTCTGATATACGAGTATATGTCTCGGGGAAGCGTGGAAAACATCCTGTTCTCAAGTATGTATTTCGTATAACTTAGTTCAACAACATTAATTTTTGACGCGTGGAAATATATGCCAAATGTAAGCCAACGAGGAAATTATTTTCTGTGAAAGTGGTTCTAAGGAATGTCCTATATATTTGCCTCCAATTCATGTCTTGATGTCTTCTTTTTTGCAAGATAGGATCCAAAAGCCCTAGCTTTAGGATAATCATTAATCTTTGTGTCATCACATTGTAGGAGATGCGACTGCCATCCAAGAACATTTCTATTCGATGTAATAGCTTGTATTTGTGTTTGAAAGCAATTAAAAGATAAGAGATGATGACAGGGAAGCCACTGAAAGGTGTTTGAGGGATTGTCTAATTTCTTTACACTAAGTGTTGAGGACATCTGAATGTGGAAGTTGTAGGCAGCTTCTAGCATGCCTGGGATGTTACAAAATTTTCCGGTTAGAAGCCATGAGTAGTTCTTCACTTTTTTGGCTTTTTTGTTTTGGTAATCGATATGTGCATGTCTTCTGTTGTTGCAGGAGTATTGCTTCCTCTTCCATGGTCAATTAGAATGAAGATTGCATATGGTGCAGCAAAAGGACTTGCCTTTCTACATGAAGCTGAAAAACCTGTCATCTATCGCGATTTTAAGACATCTAATATTCTCTTAGACCAGGTGTTTTTTTTTTTCAAAAGCCCTGCATGCGTCTGCTGCCAGAAATGTTGAGTATTATGACAAGAAATGTTTGAGGTTAGAATCACTTAAAGTTATGTGTCTTTTTGAGCAGGACTACAATGCAAAGCTCTCTGACTTTGGCCTTGCAAAAGATGGACCTATAGGAGACAAAACTCATGTTTCCACTCGCATAATGGGGACTTACGGGTATGCAGCACCTGAATATATAATGACAGGCAAGTTTCCCAACTATGCTGATGTTTTAAGGATGAAAAGGGCCAATTTCCTGGTGATCTTAAATCCTGCCTGCCTAATGTTGTGCAGGCCATTTGACTCCAAGAAGTGATGTATACAGTTTTGGTGTTGTTCTTCTTGAACTTCTGACAGGAAGAAAATCTCTAGACAAATCACGACCAGCCCGTGAGCAGAACCTAACGGACTGGGCTATTCCCTTGCTTAAAGAGAAGAAGAAATTGCTCAACATCGTGGATCCAAGATTAGAAGGAGACTATCCTATTAAAGGAGTTCACAAGGCAGCAATGCTAGCTTATCATTGCTTGAACCGAAATCCGAAAGCAAGGCCTCTAATGCGAGATATCGTTGATTCCTTGGAACCTTTACAGGAACCTGAACATGTTCAGAACGAAAAACCTGTGCTCACTGTGATTCATGGCGTCGCAGATGGCCAGTTAAAGGGAAAAGAAGGTTCAATGTAACTGATCGCATGAGTCCTTAGTCTTTTGATTTTGCCAAGTTTTTTTCCTCCTGTTTAAGAAGGGATTTTTTTTTTTTTTGCTGCATTGCATTGCAAGCTTTTCTTGCGTGCAACTAGAAGAAAAGGTATGCCTTGACTTTTTTTTCTTATTTGTTATGTTCCTTTACTCCTCCCGGGGCCAAACATGATTATGATGTATATCAATGGAAGTTGGATTATAGGAGGAGTGAATATCAGTACGTGTTTAACTTGAACAGTGTGTTTGTTTACGCGATCAACCGCGTAATAATTTGAATCGCGGTTGGCTGGCCGCAGACAAGCCAATCAGTTGTTAAGGAAGCATTTTCTCTTCCCTGATCTTGTGAGTGTGAATTGAAGGGCAATGATATGGGAAGTGATGGTTTGGTTTATGAACGATCGTTAAGAACCCAATTGAAAGGCAAGAGATTAAACTTGATTAACACCAATAACGAAATTAAACTAGTCAAGCCAGCCTTTTGAGCAGGCACCAGGAAGGAAGTAATGGAGGCAAAGGACAGAACAAGCTGGGGCAGGTGCGTGTACTGTAGCCAAGTGGCCCTGTTCGACGGCTTGGAATCAAGAGACGTTTGCAGGCAAACACCTAAATGTTACATCAAGGAAAAGGAAGGCTAGCTTAAATGAAGCTGCGTGCTATCTTGACTGAAGCATGCTTGCAAATACAAGTCATAAAAAACGTGTGGTTTTGAGAAATCATAAAAATACGGTAATTATGTTTGATGTCGTGGTAGTTGTTGTGATTATGGTTTTAAAAAAATTATTTTATAAAAAATATTTTTAGTTGAGGTTGGTTTGAAAAAATAGGTACTATGATTGAAATTGAGGTTAAAGAAAAAGTAGTTTAATGTGTTTGGTTAAGAATGTTTTTGAAATTAAGGTTATAAAATAATTTTAAAAAATATACATTAATATTGATGATTTTTAATTTAAATATTGTAGATTTAACTATTACTATTATATCATGAAATAAATAATACTTTATATAAAATATATTTTATTGTTCTATTAAATTTTTTAAGAGCGCAACAACATAGGTGAAATATAATCAAGAATAAAATTGGGATTGCGATCAAATTCTGCAAATATTACGTTATCAAGCGATTTCCGTCTAATTTATGTAATGTCATTCAATAATGTTTACTACTAGTTTTTCAAATAAAATACAATTAAAAATAAAAAATAATTTTTTATTTTGTTAGATCGGACCCGGTTCAATGCATTTTAGCGTTGAACCGGATCAATCCGGCCGGAATTATAAAAAAATATCCATAAACAATGAAGCATGACTCTTAAGAAGTAATAAATTGCTGCTTCTTGTAAATCTGTAGCTGTGCTACAATTAATAATAGGTCCCACCAGTATAAATCTATTGTTGGAGAATTACCAAACGATTGAGTTGCTGTGGTTGACGCAACAAAAAAACACTCTAAATTTGAAACTGATTGGCGGTGCCATTGCCGGCCCCCACTCTCTTGCTGCAGGCATCGTAACATCTGCGGGCGATATATTTGATCCAACAAAACAAGTTCGTTTGTTATAATTAAGAAATCCTGGCCTGTTTGATGATTTTGTGCTTGAAGATGTTTATACAAAAGGTTTAATTTTTTTATTTTATTTTTAAAAAAATTAATTTATATTTTTAAATTATTTTGATATGAGTTAATATTAAAAATAATTTAAAAAATAATATTATTATTTTAATAAAATTTTAAATAAAAAATATTTTAAAAAACATTGGGAAACAAATTATTTGAGGGTCAGTCAGTGGTCATGTTTTTTTCCTGGAAAGACGAGGGGGTCAGGTTGCATTCTCGGTAGAGAACCCCTCGCTCGCTCGCTCGCTCGCTCGGAACAGGAAGTCAAGTCAGTTTGGAGAAAAATGGCGGAAAGCTAGCAGTCTCTTAATTACGAGGAAATTATCCTGGTGACTAAAGGTTGAGACCTTCAATAATTATTAGAAAAAAAAAATATTTGGACGATACTGATCAGTGGATTGATCTTGATTATCTTGGTACCTGAATTATAGATTTTAATTAATTTAATTTTATATTATTTTTATTATAAAAATAAATACTTTGACCACCAACCCTAAAAAAATATTTATTTAAAATTATGATAATTCTATAAAAAATATAAAAAATAAAACCATAAATTTCATTTCCTAACTAATTCAATATTAAAAAAGAGTGAAATAAAAAAACAATTAAAAGATAGAAAATTAAAAATAAAACATATAAACTATGATTGATAAATCTGTTAAAACTTATAAATCAGATAATCTTAGTCAACATGGCAAATTTACAAATCAAATAATAAATTTCATTGGAATTAATAATTTTTTTTTAAAATTATTATGTTATTTAATTATATAATAATAAAAATAAATATTCATAAAATTAAGTGTAAAACAATACGTGGTAAGACTATATATTTTTTAAGCTATGATAGCCTAGAAAGCGAAACCAAAATCTACGGTAGCAAATCCTCTTATTAAGGGTTTGCGAGAGAGATAGTGACGGCATTAAGTATACGTCATGCATATTTCATGATCATGCATGTGGGCCCTCCCTATTCCCATTCCTTTATTCTCATTCACCCATTTCCCTTCATCATCTTCTTTCCTCGAGATAGATTAATTGATCACACGCATGTCTCCCAGTAATAAATCCATCTCAATTCTGATCATGACACGTGTACCGATTACTGCCATGATCATAAACCAATCTATTCTATACTCTATATATATATATATACACACTTACTCCTAGGCTTGATTGGCTCCCTTGGCTTGCAAGAAACTTAAGTACCAAACGGATCCTAAGGGTTTATTTGATAATGTTGTTGAAATTATATTTTAAAAACATTTAGTTAATTAATATGCATTATAATTATATTTAAAATTCTCTATTAAGATCTTGGTTATAAAAAGTTATAACTTATAGTTTTTTTAAAAAATATATTTGATATTGTGATGTATATATAATGCTTTTAAAAATACTTTTTATTTAGAAATATTTTAAAATATTTTTTTTATATTTTTTTGATATAAAAACATTAAAATCATCGGCAACATTGCGTAATTTTAAAACATATTCAAGCACAGTACCAAAATATAAAAATTATATTTCTCGATCTATCTCGTTTTCGGATTTAAAAATTCTTCCACATATATATATATAGCCATCATCCATGGAATAAACTACTCCTTCAACATTAATGGTCTTCCCACGAGTTTTTAATTTTTATTATTATCCGATTGAAAAGTCTACCGTTCACATAGCAATATGAAATAAAAATTCTTTATTTGTAAAACAAAATATAAAATAAATTAGAAAGTAAAAAGGGTAGATTAATAAATAAAAAAATTAACTGTCCGTCTTGTTGATGCAATTATTTTTATCTTTAATTCGTAAAACTTTATATTTATGTTTTGAGTGTGTATTTTTCAGTATTATTGGATATTATTTATTGTTATAAAACCCGGGTTAAAGTAGAGATGATCAACACCTAGGCCGGGCCTTACTCTGAATTGATCTCCGATCAGGTTTTACAGCCATGCATGTTGTATATATATAGATCTTGTTGCCGAGGATAAAGTGCTATATATATAATATTATTTTCTATATATGTTGCCAAATTAAACCCAGATATATATAATTAAAAGCTCAGGGATATATAGTATTATAATAATCTTGCAGTCCTTCCTTTGTCTTTCATATATATTTTCCACAAAAAAGGTTGAACACAGTTCAGACTCCTGCTAGACCCTTCTCTTTTGGTGTGGATAGGATCACCAGTGACCATGAGCGAAGCTTCTTCAACCAGAGAAACCTCCATGTATGTTCTCTTACTAATCAAGCTTTCCGTTCCCTTATATATATCCCCTTCTCTCTTCTCTTCCATGGAAAAATGCTCATGGAAAGGAGCACTTTCTTAATTTGCAACTTTTGGGTATCAAGCTAGCTAGCTAGGGTTTAAGTTCTCTCTATATATGTACCCGGCCCTACCGCCCTTTAGATTCTCCATCGAAGCCACTATATACGAGATTCATCCAATGTATGTGTTTCTCTTGAAATCCATAACAAAACTTCTTCTTCTTCTTCTTTATTTACCCTTTTCTAATTATTTTTGAAGTGGTAATACTAGCATGATTTCAACTGGAAACCCATTTTCTCTCCCTGCCTGTAACATCGAGTGATGCCCTCATTTTATATATATGTACGGGGTATTACATACATATCTAGATTCACCTTGCAGCTGGTTTTGTTCAAGAAATCAAATGGGTGTGATATTAAGTTATTTAGTACATATAATCTTGGATCCATGTATAGATCTGCATCTTTAAAACCTAAAAACACCATCTAGTTTTATCCCTCCCAGGATCAGTTAATCTGTGTTATACAATTATTTGCTGGCGCATAGATCCATGTTTATACACGCAAAACTCCATATGCTCTCTCTCTCTCTCTCTGAAGGAAAACAGGTTCCTAAATATTGTAGACATCTCAAGTTAGCACGCCAGCCGCCTCATGCTCGTCCATATCAACGCCCCCACCATGATTACTATATGCAATAATGCTGCACTTCCATTTTTATCAATGATTTCTTCTGTACTGTTAATTAATTTGTTTCCATTTTGCTTTCAGTACCTGATACTTCAACTATATATACACATATACATGCGAGAGGGCGCCGCGCGCGCGCGCTCCTCATCTTCATTTGTTTTTTCCCCTTGCTATGATAGATACGTATATATAGACACAACGCGCGCACCCCCTCCATGACCTTCTTGCAAGAGGTGTGTGTGTGTGTGTGCTGCAAGTGTTGGTATTATAGTACAGATAATGCAAATATTTAAGTAACATTAATATTTGTAAACACTATATATATATATATATATATATATATATATATATATATATATATATATATATGCATGTGTATAATTAAATCAACTGATTATTTCATTTCGTGTTTTGTATACGTATAATTAAGGGAAACTGATCAGGAGGGTAGAGAAGAGCAGGATACAGATCGAGGAGGGCAGAGATTGGTGCTGCCAGAAGATGAGCATGGATGGAAGAAATATGGCCAGAAGTTCATAAAAAAAAATGGAAAATTCCGGTATTTTTAATAAATATTACATTCAATTTTCTATGTGTATATATATATATATATATATTAAGGGGTTCTTTTCCTAGCTATCAGTTTTGAACCCCAATTATCCTTGCTGCTTAATTAATTACGTACAGAGCTTAATTATTTACATATATATATGGTTGTGGGGATTGAAGGAAACTAACCTCTGTGTATCTCTGTTGTCCACAATCTGTTACCGGATTCTCAATTTCATCTCAAATTAAAAAACTTCATCAATCAGGCTCCTAATAATTCATGCATTTCTCAATTAAAATATTCTGCTTGTAGATCATGCATGCCTTCACATATTGTTAATATTTCTCCTCTCTTTTTCTTTTAATTTTGTAAAAAATGCATATTAATTTTGAGTAATTAATTAACGATACTACTATTTATTTCGAGGAAATTACTTGTCTGAAGAAATCAATATATGTATATAGACATGAAAAGAAGAACCTGATTGAAAATGTCTCAAACATCAGGAATGCAATCGGTTAACTCTTTTTTAGATACAAAAAATTAAAACTAATAATTTAGTAATACTAAAGGTTAATTAGGTGATAGATATCGGAGGTTAGTTAATTTCTAAATTAAAATGAAATTAATGGGGCCAATATATAGAGATTATTTTAATTGTTTATATATGTGTGTGTGTGTGATATATATATATATATATATCATATGTATATTAATTAATGTTGGTGCATTTAATTAATTAATTAATCTCAGGAGCTATTTTAAATGCCAGAAGCAGAATTGTGTGGCAAAGAAGAGAGTCGAGTGGTCCAACCCTGATTATATTCGAATATGGTACGAGGGATCTCACAATCATGCCTCATCTACACAAGGGACTTCTTCCTCCGCTGCAAATCAGTACAGCTTGTACGCTCAAGTTTTTGGATCAGATCAACCAGCTGCTTCACGCACGCATCATCAAGATGCTTAATTGATTGCTTATCGTATCGTTAGTTTCCTTTTCACCACTGTTACTGTCATTTTCGTCCTTAAAAAATAATATAAATTCTATATTAAATTTTTATTTAATTATTTAAATTAGTATATTAAATTAATTATTTAACATGATATTAAAGTTTTAATGACCAAACGATTACGAGTTCGAATCTCATCACCCATATTTATTTGATAAAAATTAAGTACAAGATAATATAGGTATGTACAAGTTTCAAGTCTAAGAGACTTCCACTCGAGGGGGCGTGTTAAAGAATAATACAGATCATATCTTGATACTTCACCTAATAGCTTAAGTTATTGGATTGAATTGATTCTTAGCCACCATTAATTATTTTCACTACTCATTAATCATGTAATTAATTGATTGATGATATATTTCACCGGCAAAAAAAATTAATTGATGATACTATAAAAAAAATATTTCTAGTTGTTTATGGCATGTCTAGACGGACTGGCAAGGTTGTCAAAAAATCATTTAAACCCAATAGTTTAATATTTAGGTGAAGTCCTAAGATATGATGATTTATATTATTCTCTAACACACCTCCTCAAGTCCTTTGAGCTTGAAACCTGCTCAGACTTACATTACCTTGTACTTGATTTTTATCAAATAAATAGAGATGGTGAGATTCGAACTCGTGATCACTTAGTCATCAAGGCTCTGATATCATATTAAAGAATCATCTCAACCAAATAGCTTGAACTTTTAGGCTAGGTTCTAAGATATAATTTATATTATTCTCTAACACACATCATCAATTGAAAGCTATTTGAGCTTGAAACTTACTCAGACTCACATTACCTTGTGTTTGATTTTTATCAAATAAATGAAGATGGTGAGATTCGAACTCGTGACCACTTAGTCATCAAGACTTTGATACCATGTCAAAGAACCATCTCAACCAAATAGTTTAAACTTTTAGGCTGGATTGTAAAATATGATTTATATTATTCTCTGACACAAGTTTGAATGACTCAAACAACCAAAACTTTATCCTAGACTTGATGTTCACTTTATCTATTCTATTCTATTTGACACATTATTTTATATGTTTCGAGTTCCCATGAGGTACGCACATGATTTTTTCTATACAGAGCAAATACCATTCTCTATGTTAAAGGCACTGTCTTTGATCAATATTTTCATCAATAACACGCATAACACAACAATCACGGCATAATATATCAACCAACAATCAACTATAATTAGGTAATGGAATACAATACCACTCGCAAAAGGACCAAATATTTTTCACCAAAGGTCAAGCAGGCCATTGCAATTCCTACGGAAGCAATTCCAATATACAACCATAAAAGCCAAATGCAAGGCCATGTAGATTTTAGGCCGACATATTTATAAACGCATTTTCTAAGTATGCCATACTTCCTTGCCGTTGCACGGATTGTTGATATTGGATAATTGATCCACAAACTAACTAGTAGATCAATCCATAATTAATAAATACCCCCTGTAATAAATAAATAATATGCGGTTAGAGGGTACATTAATTTTCAATTGTTTGATGTGCCCTCAATTAATTAATTAGATGATAGCTTCTAAGCAACTCTAATTAAGAGGTTAATTTAATGTTCGATATTGATTAAAGAGGTACAGCACTCTTTCTCTAGCTAGCTGCTAACTCTCTGAATTCAACTCTTGAAATTAATTAGTATTATTTTAAAAATGTCATTAATTCTTCTTAGTATGTTATGTATATAATTAGACAATTAACGTGATTATTTTAAAGACTTCAACGCTCAATCTTAATCGCACGATCGAAAATATATATCCTATCAATATATATATATATATGTGTGTGTGTGTGTTTGTGTGTGTGTAAATTAATATATAAAAGGAAAACCCTAACAATAGTTCTAGAATTACTTGGAACCTTGCATGGCCTCCAAATGACTCTGTCTCTTCTTCTTCTTTTAAAAGCTCAGAAGATGGTATCCATAAGCAAGTTTACGTAGTAATTTATTCGAAAACAAAACAAGGAGAGACTTCCGGCTAATCCTAGTAAAATATTCTGCTTGCAGGAAGACATGGGCCTCACTCATTTCCTAGCACTAATCCTTATGGCCCAGTGTTGATCTCATGTTAGCTTCGATTCCAAGCCCATCGTCGGCCTTTATGTTAAATTCAAATTGATTAACTTAGTGATAAAACACCATAATGAAATCCTCTCGTGTTTTGTTATATTATTAAATTTAAGTTAAATGAACATGGTTTGTTGCATGGTAGATAACTTGACTACTCGCTTTTTTTTTCTTTTGTACCTCCTCTCATTTCCATTTATTGTATTCAAGAATTAGTTTTTTCTTTCTTTCCGGTTCAGTTAGATTTTATGGTTTATTTTATTTATTTTTTATTATATTATTTTGATATCATGACATGAAAATAGTATTTAATGGATCAACTCGAGTTAACTCGGGTTGTTTTTTATATTTTATATTCTTTTTAATTTTATTAAAAATTGAGTTTCATAATTTATATAGATTTACTTTTTAAGATAATATCTTGATCTATCTTGCTTTCTTCCAACCCTCTTTCTTTTCAACTACTGGCCAAGTTTGCCTTGGCCAATCCTCAATTTATTTGCTTGCCTTTTCCTTGGACCATGTTGATCATGTGGACAAGCTAGATGTAGGCCGGGACTAGAGTTTGATTTGAACCTTTACTTTCATCCGAACCCTCAATGTTTAGTGAGGGATAACCAACAATTAATGCTGAGTTTAAAGGTTTTTTTTTTGCTTGCGATCAATCTAGCGAGCTCTTTCAAGCCCATAATAGAGCTTTGGGTTCAGATTAAAATTTTTATCTTTTCAGGTTTTAAGATCAAGGTTATGAGTTTTGATATTTTAACCATGATTAAATAAAATCGATTTTTTTTGAGTTTTTAACCACTTAACTAATTTTTTTTCCTATATATTTTTTAATCTATTTAGAACAAAATCAGTCGAGCTAAGTCCGATTAATCCATTAAACCGATACAAGTTAAAACAACGATCGGAGCAACCTAACACTTCTTTTACATTTCACGCCATTATGAGAATGAGTGTACATGGTTTAAAGTGTATTTTATTTAGAAATATATTAAATTATTTTTTAAAAATTATTTTTAATATTAGCACATTAAAATAATATAAAATAAAAATAATAAAAATTTAAAATATATAATTTGCACCGTTACATAAGTAGGGCACTGGTCGTTGTAGTGGCTGTACCCAAAACTACCAGCGCAAACAAAGCAATCAACATGACAACACCAAAGGTTCTAGAGTGTTCTAATATAAGACAAATCAAGCGGCAATAAGTCTAATCAACGGTCTAGATTCGCTAGAAGCCTAGAACCTTCAAGACCAAACCCCAAGTAACACTCATAAATGTAAAAACCTACTCTTTCTATAGCTTTGCAAGGACCAAGAGAGTGTCAATAAGATAAACCTGCACCCACCTCCACAGCCACCCACCATCGCCTCTCATCCATAAACCCCATTTCTAAAACCCCATTCCCCCAGCACCGGCCGTTTCATTTCCCTGTAAGCTCTCACACCCCCTTCTTCTTTCTTATTTGTTTTGCCTTTACTGTGATAAAGTTTCAATCTTTTACACTGTATCTTGTCCTTTTTGTGGCATGCTAATCATACTAACTTGTGAAAAATTCCCTAAAGTTTGCTGCTTTATATGGTTTCTGTTTTTCTGGTTTTTGTATGGAAATGAATTCTTTCATTTGTGCTGTTTCATGCTTTCAGTAATGCAATTTCGTTAGGAATATACTTGTTCCTGTAGGCTTTTTTAGTTGGTGATTGAAGCGAGTTGGACAAAGAAGCTTTTCTTTTTCCTGGTTTTTGATTTGTGTTTCTTGTGAATTATTTAGTTTCGCATTCTATTGCTTCGAGGGAACCGTGTTACTGTAAAATATTGAATTGTGCTTGGAAGAGAATTTTGTGATTGGATTCTCTTTTATTGGGAATTGTAGCTAGAAACTATAAACATGAAGTTCTCAGTGAGCTTAAAATAAATCAAATCATACGGAGACTCAAACTTTTTTTTTTTTTTTTTAATGTAACCAGGTATTAAATAATAAAAATGGCATCGACTTTTACGGCCATGTCCTCGGTTGGAGCCTTGGCTGCTCCCAATGGCCGTGTTATGGATAAGAAGTTTGTATTTTCTTCAAACAAGCTGTCATCTTTCGCTTCCATTTCTGCAAGTCGATTTGGTAGGCCACAGAATGTAGTTCTACCAAGATCACGTTCTCTCAAGGTTAATGCTGCGAAGGAGCTGCACTTCAACAAGGACGGTTCTGCAATTAAGAAATTGCAAGTGAGTTTTTAGTTACTGGTTTTGTTGAGTATTTGCATCCTGCTGCAGTGTGTTTTGTTGGGTCTTTTTTGCCTTTTGCTTACCGGATAAGTTCCTTTATTGCAGACTGGTGTGAACAAGCTTGCAGATTTAGTTGGGGTTACCCTTGGACCTAAAGGCCGGAATGTTGTTCTTGAGAGCAAATACGGTTCGCCTAAAATTGTTAATGATGGCGTGACTGTTGCTAAAGAGGTGTGCTTTCTCTGGATTGCTTGTGTTGTTGATAACTTGAGGGATTGCATCTCTACTCTCCTCTCCTTTTTTAGATGCGTGCTAGAAATCGTAGTAGTGGCTTCCCACTTTGGATGAGGCAAACTAAATATTCCACTTTATGTTAATTCGTTATGCTATCCATATACAGATTTATGAGCTTAGGAATTTCTTGTGGCATGATGTTCTTCCTTCTGGTTCTCGCATGTGTTGGACAAGGACTATGGCCATTTCTGTTCACCATATCATTTTCTCCTCTTGTTGCACATCATTTTTTGTGATTATTTACAGAATTCTTTACCTTAAATTAGGTTGAATTGGAGGATCCGGTTGAGAATATTGGTGCTAAGTTAGTGAGACAAGCTGCTGCCAAGACAAATGACTTGGCTGGTGATGGGACTACAACATCTGTTGTTCTTGCGCAAGGCCTTATTGCAGAAGGTGTCAAGGTTGGTATTATGGTGCATACCATTTATTCTTCTAAGAATGTTGAGCGTGGCAACCTTATCCATTTGTTTGTTTGCAGGTTGTGGCTGCTGGTGCAAACCCTGTTTTAATCACTAGAGGCATTGAGAAGACCACAAGAGCTCTTGTAAATGAACTTAAGTTGATGTCGAAAGAGGTATGTAGAGTGAGGTAGACCATGCCCGTGGGTAATTTTCATGATGCCACCGTGACCTTTGCATGCATGTATTAAAGTTGAAAGGATTGAATGAATATAATTTGGGATTGCAGGTTGAAGACAGTGAACTTGCAGATGTGGCAGCTGTTAGTGCTGGAAACAACTATGAAGTTGGGAATATGATAGCTGAAGCTATGAGCAAAGTCGGTCGGAAGGGAGTGGTCACCCTTGAAGAGGGAAAGAGTGCCGATAACAGCCTCTATGTTGTTGAGGGAATGCAGTTTGACCGTGGTTATATCTCACCGTACTTTGTCACTGATAGTGAAAAAATGTCAGTTGAATATGAGAACTGCAAGGTATGTCATTCACAGTTAGTCATGCAGGCTTTTGTAGTTAGTTTTTTCTCCTGATGTTGACAATTCTGTATGTTTTGGTATAGTTGCTTCTTGTGGACAAGAAAATAACAAACGCAAGAGATCTAATCTCCATTTTGGAAGATGCAATTAGAGCTGGATATCCAGTTTTGATAATTGCTGAAGACATTGAACAAGAAGCTTTAGCAACTCTTGTTGTCAATAAGCTTAGGGGTGCTTTGAAGATTGCTGCCCTCAAAGCTCCTGGTTTTGGGGAGCGGAAAAGTCAGTACCTTGATGACATTGCTATTCTGACTGGAGGTCAGTGTTTTACCTTTGGATTCTTCCCTCTCTATATGATTTTATTTTTGTTTATGGTGTTCAGCTATTATGTGCCTTAACTGTGGATATGAATGCCCTCGATACATGTTTGCTTGGGAGTGGATACAAATGTTCACCGCTGACATTATTATTTTTATTTTGCTGATGTTAGAAATTTCATTCATTCGGTTTCAGGAACTGTTGTCAGAGAAGAGGTGGGGCTTGCCTTGGACAAAGTAGGCAAAGAGGTCTTGGGACAGGCTTCTAAAGTGGTTCTTACCAAGGACACAACCACCATTGTTGGTGATGGAAGCACCCAAGAAGCAGTAAATAAGAGAGTTGCTCAAATTAGAAATCTTATCGAGGTGCCAATTCTGTCTTTGCACCTTTCCTTCCTAACAAAAATGCATGTGTTTTTTTCTTCCTCCAGTGTGGTTTATTGATGCTAAATGCAAGATAATAATAATGCAGGTCGCTGAACAAGACTATGAAAGGGAGAAACTCAATGAAAGAATTGCTAAGCTGTCTGGCGGTGTTGCAGTGATACAGGTAATTTTCTTATCACTCATGAAATAGAGACAAAACTGTGTAAATTGTATTTCAACTTAAATGGACATGCCTTTAAATGCTAAAGGTTGGAGCACAAACCGAGACAGAGCTTAAAGAAAAGAAACTGAGAGTTGAAGATGCTCTTAATGCAACCAAGGTAATTTATCTCACACCACCTTTGCCTGTATTGTTCTTATGTTCTTAGTTAAATTATTTGGACACCATCCAGTCATTATCATATCAATGGTTTTCAGGCAGCCGTTGAGGAAGGTATTGTGGTTGGTGGTGGATGCACCCTGCTGAGACTGGCATCAAAGGTGGATGCTATCAAGGACAGTCTTGAGAACGATGAAGAAAAGGTAATGTGCTAAATCATCATTTTAAGAACTTATAAAATGTTCCCGTCAAGGAACTCATAGGATGAGATATAAAGGAACTTATACATGATCTGTATTTGTTCTGTGTGTAGACTTTGTTTCCGAGCTGCTTAAAAATTGCTTTTGCTTGATTGCAGGTGGGAGCAGACATTGTAAAGAGAGCTCTGAGCTACCCCCTGAAGTTAATTGCCAAAAATGCTGGTGTTAATGGAAGTGTGGTCAGCGAGAAGGTATCTAAATTTGCCGATATCAAATTCTGGTACTGTGTCTGGTCTAGAACTACCTGCAGCTAAGATCATTTCCTTTTCTTTTAGGTGCTCTCAACTGACAATCCTAAATTTGGATACAATGCTGCAACTGGAAATTATGAAGATCTGATGGCTGCTGGAATCATTGATCCAACAAAGGTGAGCTAGCATGCTGATCTATATTGAGGGTCAGCTTATGATTTGTCTGTTGGTGTTTGAGTTCAAAGTTAGAAGTCTCTTTTGGCTCTGAAGCTGTGTGTTGTTGGATTTAAATATATACTGAGTGTTAGCTGTCTTCTATCATTCAGGTGGTCAGATGTTGCCTGGAGCATGCATCATCGGTAGCAAAGACGTTCTTGATGTCCGACTGTGTAGTTGTTGAGATTAAGGAGCCTGAATCAGTGCCTGCTGGCAACCCCATGGATAACTCAGGTTTGTTCTTCTGAACTATGAAACCTTGTGTGATTGTGCTGCCCTTGTTGCTCGCTGTTAAGTGCTTTGTTTCTCTAGTGACTGCCTTACTGAGTTTTCTGTTCTTGCATTATTGTTGCAGGATATGGGTATTAGGAAGGCAGCTGTGCAACACATAAGAGGATCAAATAAGATCAGGGGCCCTCATAGAAGCAAATGATCTTTAGTTTGATGATTGGCAATGCGTCTTTTGTAAATTTGATTACCAATGTTGGTAGAAATTACATATTCTGGTGAGGGTAGCTTGCCGGAATACGGCGTGTATTATTCAGCAATTAATTGTACAATTGCAATGATTTTGAACCCTTTTTTGAGTTGCAAGTCTCATCTTTGCTCATGCTCTCGTTGCTCCACAATTGCTAAATCTGACGATCTGTTGATATCACCATTAATGGTTAGTCTGAGTTAACTGTGGTGTCAATAAATACCTAGAGTTTATAGCTTCATCCCCATAAATTTGAGAAATAACTTGATGGTGGCAATCATAATACAGTCATCAGAGTAGACTATGGGCTGTATAAAGAACCATCTGCCACTCTATATGATTAAGACCGGCAGTCATAATTGAATGTTGAGAATTAAATTATGAACAGGGATTCAAAGAAAGGGGGTCGTTATCTCTTTCTTGAAGGGAACGCGACCTCCTCAATCCATTATGAACAGGGACAAAAGAGAAGCTGAACTTGTGATTTTGAAAGAAATACATGCGCTGCTGCGTAAAGGGAAGGTCTCAGGTCTGGTGTGCTGAGCTTTATCTTGCCTTCATAGGAGACATGGTGTCCCCTCCCATGCTCCAACGCTCCAGTCCAGTCGATACCTCTCGTTCCACAGCAATCCTTCAATAATATGGCAGAGGAGATTCATTTAAGCCTATAATCTATTGGTGGGATTGCTTTAGAAATTTGAGAGGCACGGTGTGTCGTCCCTCCCATACTCTCACTGGCATGTACAAATACACACCATTGAAGGGGTAATGAAAAAAATATTTTGGAAAGGGAAAGGGTACAGGGGAGAGATAGAGAGTAGAAGTAATAAATTCTGTTATAACTGTTAATAATGGACCCGAACGCCCGCCACCCCGCCTCCCCTACAGTCTCCCTTTCATTAATTATTTTATTCACATTACCTAAAAAACTAATATTTTTCCTTCTATTTTCACACTCTTCCTCTGCTGTCCAGCCAATTAGTTACTAATATTAGGTGACAGAGGTTACATGTCTTCGTATGCTCTCATGAATTTAACCCTTTGTCTTTCCAATCAAATCATACTATTTATTTGTGATTATTTGTGTGAATTATTTTCCTATTATCCTAGAAAAGTAAACTTAGATCTTGGAAATTAGAACAGGACCTTGGTTTTTTTCACGGAGGAAGAACTGCTACTGGCCATGATGATAAAAAAAGAAGAAGAAAGAAGCGTTGGAATATCCTTAATGGAGGGCAACTTTTCATCTATGATTAGGGTTTGAGAACGTATAAATGAGTAATGGGGAGTGCCATATCGGGTTCAAAATGACTCCATATGCTCAACATATCCCCCCTTTTCCTTTCATGTAAAGAGGATATTTCGAGTACAATTAGGGTTTTCATCACATGGTCTTGAATTGGATGGCCATTCAAAGCTCAATCTTTTACCCAATGTGTTTTAGCTCCAATGGGAAAGCAAATTAATGACCAGGTTAAGTTTGTGCTTGGTAATAATATTTTTTATATATTTTATTTTTCATTTCTAGCATTATTACATTAGAAAAATAAAATAAAAAACTTTAAAAAACATCAACTTAATGTATTTTAAATAAAAATAATTCGAAGAACACTTAAAAAAAACAAATAGAAAGACATTATCAAAGATAATTGCAGCTACAAACAGAGTCTTCTGGCAGAGTCTTTGTCGAGAAAAACAAATAAAGTAAGGATCATGATGCACATATATCCATCCATTAAATGATCATAAGAACTATAGGCTGTAGCAATGCAGGACACCATCCATCTAAAGTTTCGATCTTTTTGCCCCTTTTCTTCTCTTGATATCAGTGGTTAAAATCTGATTATTGTTTTTTTTGTTTGTTTGATTTCTCTTGTCCATTACCGAAGTTCCCAGCACAATAATGTGGTCTCTGATACCAAACAGCATCTTATTTGTCTTGCAAGACACATGTAGCTTTGCTCGGATACGGCATGAAGAACGACTGCAATTGGGTAGATTGTCTGGAAGTGTAGTTCCTCCTCTTCGAGTGGAAAAAAGATTGAGTGGAAAGTCATAAAAAAAAAACCCTAAAACTAAACCAGAGTAATCTCTCGTGATATTGGCAAGCGCTTTAATTCTTCACAGCACATGTATGCTGTGGTAAGATTATATATATGCATCAGAAATTCAACACTCGTTTAAATTTGATGTGAAAAACAACCAAGTGTCTATTGTCTGCTTAATAACGTTTTCCAAGCTGCCCCTTTCATTTAAATATTCATTAAAATAATATTTTCCTGTTTTGTTTTTAACCTAAACATATTAAATCATAGAAAAATATCTAAAAACATATTAATTTAACATCTTTTCAAGTAAAAATAAATTGAAAATCAGAAGCTAACACAATACCAAACAAACCAAATATTCACAAGATTTATTCATGCCCCAATGTGATCAAATCTTATATAACACTTGACTAATTACTTGACCTTACCAAATAAAAAATAAAAAAATTATAGCTCATATATAGTAAATACACGAATATTATATCATAATAACTTCACATGGATTTCTAAATATTTCCCATATTAAAAAAAGCTAATTGGTATTTGAAAATTACTATTGTTCACTCAAACATTGTAACAATATTTTTATCCCTATATCCAAAAACCTTAGCTCTAGTTATCAATAGCATTAAAATCTTTTTATAGGATCCATTTATTATTATAAAATTCACTAGGGATAAATGAGTCATTTTCCATCTAAATTACACAATGAAATGATTAAAATACCGTTGGAAGCAAAAAAAAAATAAAAAAAACCCCAAGATCAAGGAGCATTTTAGTATTTTTACAATGATTTTTTCATTATTATAATGTCAACTGAGATATAATTTAGTATTTGACTAAATATAAAAAATAATAAATAATTAAAACATGCAATGAAACAACAAAAATACTCTTAAAAATAAAATTTTTACACCCGGAATCAAGGGGCCTTCTGGTTTTTTCACAATGATTTTTTTGTAATTATAAAGTCTGTTTAAAAGCATTTTGGTGTTTGGCTAAACAAATAAAAAAACAAAAAAGACCTTTTGTGTGGCGCATCTGGAGGTGCGTGGGAGGCACCCATGCCCTTTGGGTAACGTCTCCTAACATCAAAAAATACTTTTTCATCGTTGCTGGAAACCCCATCGTGTTCTCTTTCTTTTAGTGTTCTTTGGTGGTGATCCAATTTATCAACAATGAACTTTTCTTTTTCTTTTTTTTTTCCTCTCCTCTCTGGAAATTAGAATTTGATCATTTTGGTTGTTGATAGTTCAACTTCAATCATTCTTCTTTTGATTTCTAATTTTTGATCTTAATCTTTTTGTAAAAGTTTTATTTATTTTTAATTTTATCATTTTATCCCAATTTATCAAATATTACATTCTTCAATTTGATTTTCATTCATTCGATTTCTAATTTTTTGCATTGATCATTTTGTAAAAGTTTTCTTGGTTTTAATTTCATCATTCGATTCAAATTGATGATATTATGTTTTCCAATTTTTTTTCATTTCTAATTTTTTTTCATGTTTTTTTTAAAAAGTTACTATTCTTTTCAATTTTATCCTTCAATCAAAACATTTTTTATGTTAATTTTAACCCTTATTTTTTTGAATCATGTTGTATATTTACTAAATTGATTTTTTAAAAAAATTTTATCTTTCAATCAAATATAAAATTTATTATTCTATTTTAACTTTGATCCTTATTATTTTAATTGTTGTTTTTTATCCTAATTATAATCAAAATTATTATTTTTTAATTTCATCTTTTAATATTTAATTTATTGAGGATTAAAGTTTATGATTTGTCTAAATTGAGTACTTCAAGTATAATGATTTTAGTCTCAAGTTTGAAAAGTTAATATTTTTTATAAAAAAAATATTTATAATTTTTTTATTATTTTATTTCAATAATATGATTTGAATTGTGAATTTAACGAGGTATCTCGAATTAATCCAATTACAAGTTTATTATTACCTGTTTTTTTTAAAAAAAAAGAGTGAGGAGCAGTGACCAAACAAACCTAAAAGAAAGAAAGCATATAATAAAATAATAAATATATATAAGCAAGCAGCATTGCATTCCATGCATGGATGATTCATAGATAGATGGAGGGTGGTGTGTGTTATGGTTATGGTTTATGGTAATGGTAGAAATATATGTTTGTAATATCGTTGTAATGTAATTCTATTTTATGCTTAAATTTGGCAATGCCATAACCGTTCCATCTCTTTTATATCTCTCACACTTACTTGAAAAAATCTCCTTCTTCTTCACGCCGCCTCTCTCCCTCACCTTACCAACAAATACTTACACTCTCTTTGCATTCTTTCTAAATAATTCACTCTAATTAACAAAAACAACCGATCATCTCTTATAAAGTTTGTTGCTTTTGCCCCCCTCCAATGCCTTCTTCTTCATTTACTATCATCCTCTGTCACTGGTATGTATGTATGCATGTTATGCCTTTTTTTATCACTCATTCACTCCTGTTTTTCTTCTGCATTGTTGTTAAATCGTTTGAGCTGAATTGGGATTCTTTTGATTTGTCTGTTTTATTGATTTTTGTTGTCAAGATTGAAACTTTTTATGGTTTGTGATGATGATCATGGTTTTAATCATCTGGGTTTTGGCTCTTTTGATGAACTTGACTGAATTATGGTTATTGGAATTGTGTAAAGCATAGATTTCTGTGCTTTTTTGTTTTTTTCCTGTTTGGACGTAGAAATCGAGGAAAAGTAGTGGTCTTTTTAATGGTTTCGATGATGATGATGATCATGGTTTTAGAGTCATTTTTGGGGTCTCTTTTTTGAACTGGGGTTTTGTTCTTCGTTGATTTTCTAGTATAGAATCTTTTGGTCGTGACTTATGTGACAGTCCTTTTCTTCTTGTTATTTGATTTTTCTTATTATTATCATTATGCTTCTTTGAAATCCATTTCTGATGGCTGAGACTGTGGTGGTGATAGCTTCTAGTGAGAAGTGAAGTGATGATTATTTTTGGAAAATTTAGTTTTTTTCATTTTCTATTACCATTATTGTGATCCTAATGGGTGGTGTTTTGTCGTTCAGAATTTTGCTGCATCGAAGTGCTAGTTTGTGGATCTACATTGTCTCATAGATATTGTTAGGAAGGACTTTTTGAGCGCATTGCCGTTTACAGAATGGAAGATCAAAGAACTGAAATAGAGTTTGATGAATTTGAGAAGCTTCTTGGAGAGATACCAAATGCTACTGCTGCAAATCAGCATTCTGCTGATGCTGGACCTAAGAATGCACCTCTAAACGGTAGCTTGGCACCCATTTCTTTGAATTCTTGCAAGGGGGCTTTTGCTGTGAAACTTGAAAGCAATGGGAGTTTGAATGACAGACAATTTTTAGCAAATAATACTCAACAATATCCTATCAAGAATCTCCAATCAGATGAAGCAAATTTGCCAGATGACCAATCCTTGACATCTGCATTTGCAGAATTGAGTTTTAATAGTGGGAGTCCTTTGGTGAATTGTAAATCCCCACATAATCCTGCTGTATATACAAACACCATGAATGGTTCACTCTCAAATATGGACTCAACAGTGATGGTTTCCCCTCTGTTCCGATCACCAAATAATTTACCTTCTGGTTTTGACAAGTTTAATGTTGCGAAAGTTGGTCAAGAACAGTCAAATTTCTTAAAATTTGATGCCCGACAACTGAAGGTGCCAGCTGATTTTTGTCAGCCTCAGCCAATTGAAAATTTCTCCACGGCCTTGTCGCCAACTCATGGCATGCAAGGTTTTCAATTGCTTTCCAATGTGGCTGTCCCAGGCATGGATTTTCCTTTAATGTCTGATCATCAACAATACTTCACTGATGTTCAGTCTCCACTTCCTTACTTACATTCACAACAATTAAACCAGTCTCACATTAGCTGGAGGAATATTGGAGAAGAACAATATTACAGGATGCATCAGCAATACCTATATATGCAGCAACTCCATAATCAAAGATTGGAAGCTCAGAATCCTATTCAAGCAAATGGAAATGTTGCAACCAAGCTGATGAGTCGGAACGTGAGGCAACCATATTTGGAGGTGCCATTCTCTCACCAAGTTCAACAGTCTAATCAAGAACCATTTTGTAGCAACTATGCTGTCTCAAGGGGTTTGAACCAATCACAGAATGGTATACGTGTTTTGGACAAAGTAGGAAAACAGAGTTTTCCTGAAAAGATTCTGACAAGGTCACAAGGACTGAACACACTGAAAGCTTTGAAGTTTGGCTCAGCTGGAGGCAATGAAACACTTGCCCATCTCAACCATCATGGCAAATTTCTATCAAATGGTCACCTTCTCCATAGTTTACCTGCTCCTACTGCTGGGTGCTTTCAGTTGGATCATTTGACCTCATGGGATATACCTCCTGATTTTACAGACCTAAAAAGCTCTAATTTCAGTTCTCAGTCTTTGAAGTATAACTCAGTAGATGAAGTAACTGGTAGAATATATCTCATGGCAAAGGACCAGCATGGTTGCCGTTTCTTGCAAAGAAAATTTTCTGAGGGGAGCCCACAAGATGTTGAAAAGATTTTTCTTGAGATTATTGATCACATTGTTGAGCTAATGACAGACCCTTTTGGGAACTACCTTGTTCAGAAGTTGCTTGAAGTATGCGATGAGGATCAGAGAATGCAAATACTTTGTGCCATCACTAGAAAAGCCGGGGAGCTTGTTCGGATTTCATGTGATATGCATGGGTTTGTTCTCTCTCTTTGTGTGTGCGCGTGTGCGTGCGCATGCACACTTATTTTCTTGTGCATTCAAAACTCATGGTGTTCCCCTTTCATGCTTTAAATATTTTCTGAACTGCTCTTTTAAACACAGGACTCGAGCTGTTCAAAAGGTTATCGAAACCCTTAAGACCCCAGAGCAGTTTTCCATGGTTGTCTCTGCATTGAAGCCTGGTATAGTGACCTTGATAAAAAATATGAATGGTAACCATGTAGCCCAGCGTTGCTTGCAGTGTTTGATGCCTGAATACATTGATGTAAGGCCACATATCTTTTCTACCTGAATATCTTTGGCAATTGGAACTTTTGTTATATTTTTCAGATTATTTATCCTCATAGCCTTATTGTCTGAAACCCTCAAAACTATTAATGTGAAGAAGCAAATTGATTTTTTAAATCTTGTTTACCAAAGCATTTGAAATGAAAGAACAAGAGGTAAAACTATTGTTGGTACATGTTCTTTCAATTGAACAACTTGAGTTGGATCACATCCCCGTTAGAGTAATGGACATCCATCATCTCTTCACCCTTATAGTTGATCTTTTCATCTTTTCATAACCCTGTTTTCTTACTTTTGTTCCTTGAGATTCATTTGTTTCTAATTTTCCCACAGAATTACTCTTTAGCATGTTGTTCTCTACTTCTGTACTGCAGCAACTACCCTTAACAATATAGAAAGAACTGTCCTCTACTTTTATTAACATATTGCTTATATTTAATTATCTTCGTTTTCGTGTTATATATCATGTTAATAAAATTCTGAAATTTGTGTAACTAGGTTATGGTGACTTCAATAGCTATTCTTGGGTAAGTTTTTGTCATAAAAATTATTACTCTGATTATTACTAGGATCAAGAATGCAAACACCAGCTTCCTCTTAAAGAAAAAAGAAGGAATGGGACATCGATTAAGATCCATCCATCAATGTTTTTTTTTGTTTAATTATTTTTTGTTTGAGGCATACCATCTATCAATTCAAGAAGAATGATTTCAATTTTAGGAACCTTGGCATTCCTTGACAAAAATTGTTGCCTTTCAACAATTGTTTAACTCTTCCATGCAGATGCAGCAAATGATGCTTCTTTTAGTTATAAATCCTACATGCTTTACAGATAAACCAGAATTTAGCACTATGTGAAACACTGATGATGATTTCTTTTGCAGTTCCTTTTTGAAGCTACAACTGCTAATTGTATTGAACTTGCAACGGATCGCCATGGCTGTTGCGTGCTTCAAAAATGCCTAAGCCATTCCGAGGGAGAGCAAAGGTGTCGTTTAGTCTCCGAGATCACGTCAAATGCTCTGATCCTTTCACAAGATCCATTTGGGTACTGTATTTTTCTCTTTTCTTTGAGCTTTCTTTCCCGTGTCTTTTCTTAAGCCTGTCTATCACAAAGGTGTGTTGAACTTTTCATTCTTGCACAATTCCATGGAAGAAAGTGGTTTCACATTCTAAACATGATTTAAGTAGTTATTAATAAAGGGTGACATGTATTCATGAACTTCTGTTTTATCCAGATCCTCTTTGTTTTCTTTTGTTCTGCATTTTATTTTCGAGGCTCAGAATCAAAAGTGAATAATGTGGGACTATTACTGAACTATTAGCTTTGCTTGATAGAGGACTTTTTGATTCTGTGAAATTTATTGGTCAAAATAACAAGTTTTTTCACAATCTCATCATCAAATAATGACTCAAACGCTGCTCTAACCCTTCCAATTTTTTTTTCCTTCTTTTCCATGCTCTAAATATTCCACATGCGTGGTGGTTGTTCTTAAGATTTGGTGTTCCGATCTCTGCTTGTGAGATGCAGACTTGTTATTTCTGTTTATGGTCTGAAATCATCAAGTACTTTGGGGAATTAAGAAAGGCAAGACCAAAAAGCATTTGTGGCACTACATCTTGATGACTGCTTGAATGGCCCTCTTATGAGGAATTTAAAAGCCATCTTTTAATGCATGCTTGGATTTGCAAAACTTGAGATTTGAAGTGTTTCAATGTTGCAGGAACTATGTTGTGCAATTTGTCTTTGAGCTTCGACTTCCCTGGGCAACAACTGATATTCTTGGTCAGTTGGAAGGTAATTATAGGGACTTGTCTGTTCAGAAATATAGCAGCAATGTGGTAGAGAAATGCCTAAAATATGCAGGAGAGGAGCACCGGACACGTATTATCCGGGAGCTGATAAATAATGCTCACCTGGATCAAGTCATGCAAGATCCTTTTGGTAATTATGTTATCCAGGCAGCTTTGCAACAATCAAAGGTTTGTATTTTGATTTTTAATCAACATTTTTTTTCCAATAAATTCATGTGCCTGGCAGTTCTCCCCTGGAAGAAAGATTTGCAATTATTATATGCTTTTGGATTGTTCTTTTCTTTGTCTTTCTGGAGTCCCCTTTGGAGACTGTAGTCTTATTTTCTGATCTCTGTTGTATGAGGGGGGGAAAAGCGGTTCGCGTTGATTAAATTAAACTGATTCAATTTCATTATTTGATTGGATCCTTGTTTAACTTGTGGAGTAGGGAGCTCTTCATACTGCTCTGGTGGAGGCTATACGACCCCATGTTCCTACACTTCGAACTAGTCCTTATGGGAAGAAAGTCCTATCTAGTAATGGTTTGAAGAAGTAATCTGCGAGTGAGATCATACAACTTCTCTCTTCTGCATTGTCTACATTCTGCTTGTCCTTTCTGATTTTTTGTGTGCGCGGTCGTGCAGGCTTTGCATTCAATTGCAGAAGAAGTTCCTGTAGATTTGGTTGCAAGATTTTGATGCTTTGACATGAGAGAAAATTGTCAAAGATGCATCCAAAGCTCATTTGAACAGATGAAAGGTGAATTTTCTAAGGTTTATTAATTATCAAAACAGAGAATTTCGCATGACGCAGGATCCGAACGTCTGTAGATCAGATTTTTTTTTTCCTCCTTTGCCTGGGAATAAAAGAAATGTGAAGGTGTAGAGTTCTTTGAGCTTGTGGGTTACTTGCAATATCTGTTTTTTTTTTGGGACGGGAGCTCAAGAGTCAAGGCTTGGCGGGGTGATTGCAGGTTGGAGGAGCTTTGTAAGCTACGTGATTTCCATGCTGACTTTCATCTTTGTGATGTACATTTCGTGTCCATAGATTTGCCAAGATTAGGGCTTTGGATTTGTCATATAAAATATTTAAGGTCTTAATATTGCCATTCCCGTAATCATCGTTCTGACCATATAATCTTTGTTGTCTCTTTTCATATATATGAAGTAATAATTTCGTTCCTTGTGAAATTGACTTCATATTCTCATTCAAATCCTAGCACCAAAGTGCTTTAATATAATTGTGATCATTTCTATGAATTTCTACCTTCCTACCAAGAACCAAGAGAGCCATCTCTTTCGTGATATAAAAATAACAATTTATTTTGTATAAATAATTTGATATTAATGGGTTTTTTCTTTTCAAAAAAGTTTTTAACTGCATTAGTATGAAGAAAACTTGTGATTTTTTTTATAAAAAAATTTCAATAGACAACAAGATCAACCATGGGATCCATCGTGCCATTGGTAGGGTATATATATATATATATTGGGATTTTTAAGAAGGAATATCCTCCTCCTCCTATACTTGGCTAAAAATTAAAATTAAAATTAAAATGAAAGGAAAATCCCATATTTGGTAATCTCAAATGTATAGCACTCCATAATCAAGAATGAGGGTAGGCCACGTGTCATCAAAAGATCCAGTCATACCTTTCCCACAAATGACACGTGGCACAACATTATTGAACAAGAGCACAAAGAGCTCATTAGAGCCACTTCTTCTTTCAGGCCAATCTCTCCTTCTGCCTCTCAGCATCTCTCTCCCCCACCTCCAAATGGAAAGCAGCAGTACTTCTCATTCCGAGCAGAAGCAATTGAGCTGCTGAAGCAAAGCAAAACAACAGTTGAACAAACCAACCATGTCTTTAGCTCCAAGTAGATATCCTTCTCTCTACTCTTTATCACCATTACCAACAAGTAGTGTCCAAGCCAAGCAAATCCCACTCCTTTTCTCTCAAAACACTCACTTTCTATCCAAGAACTACTCATTTCTCAGCACTTCAAAAGCTTTCAGCAATACCCTTTTGCTAAAACCATCAAATTCAATCCTTAAAGCTTCAGAAACTGAGTCACAGACATCAGAATCTGCAGAGAGTGGAAGTGGAGGTGAAGGTGAAGGAGAAGAAAAGTATGAAGAATATGAGGTGGAAATAGAGCAGCCTTATGGGATAAAGTTTGCAAAGGGCAGAGATGGCTCTACTTATATTGATGCTATTGCTCCTGGTGGATCAGCTGATAAGACTGGCAAATTCAGTGTTGGTGATAAAGTTATTGCAACCAGGTTTAATTTATCCTTCTTCTTCTCCAAATTAAATATCAAGTCCAATTCAACTCAATTCATCATAATGTGAGCTGCAGTTGGTAGATACAAGTGTTTGAAGAACTCTGCAACTCCTTTTCTAATCATAAAAATGTTTTACCACAATTTTGGAACAATTGACAATAATCTTATTTGAGAATGTAACTCATGGAGTTCTAAATCTTATGCAGTGCTGTGTTTGGGACAGAGATTTGGCCAGCAGCTGAATATGGGAGGACAATGTACACCATCCGCCAAAGAATTGGCCCATTACTCATGAAAATGCAAAAGAGATATGGTTAGTTCATCACTGCCTGATGAACATAGATGTGCACTCTTAAACTCCCACCCATGAAAACTAACATAGATGTGCACTCTTAAACTCCCACCCATGAAAACTTGCACATAGAACTAGACTTGGAAGTTCATTCTTTATTGTCTACTCTGTTCAGGGAACATGGATTATACCGGTGAACTGACAGAAAAGGAAATTATCAGAGCTGAGAGGAACTCTGGTGTCATTAGTAACAGAGTGAGAGAAATCCAAGTGAGTAACTAGAAGAAGATACAAAGCTGGATACCATATGTGTTCTCTTTCACTTTGTTTCTTTGTATAGGAAAAGTTCTTACTGCAAGTAACTTGGCATTTCTGACTTGTGATTGGTTTTTCAGATGCAAAATTACTTAAGAAAAAAGGAGCAGAAAGAACAAAGAGAAAAGGATCTTCGCGAAGGGCTGCAATTATACAAGTAACTTCTGGATATTCAACTTGTTCTTTCTACTTCCTTTTGAGTTCAAGTTGAATTTCATATTTGCAAAGGCTAGGTCTCTAGGATGGACTGATTCATTTGTTGCATACAAATTTATTACAGCAAATTAGATGTCCCTTTAAGCGCTAGTAACATGCTTTACTGCCTGCAAGTCATTACAAGTTCTTCACAGTGATACTTTTAAAATTTTGTTTTTCCTTGGTTAATTGATGAAGAAATGCCAAATATGAGGAAGCACTGGAGAAGTTCGAGTCTATGCTGGGATCGAAACCAGACCCAACTGAAGCTGCAGTGGCAAGTTACAATGTCGCTTGTTGTTATTCTAAGCTTAATCAGGTAATGTCTTCGTTATCTTGAAAACAGTAGCCCTTTCTCTTCCTTTTTATCCCTTTATGGGATTGCTGCATCATTTACTTCCCCGAACTTTTAACAGTTACAAGCTGGGCTATCTGCACTTGAAGATGCGATGAAAGCAGGATTTGAAGACTTCACGGTAATGGACTAAAATTGCACATGAACAGCATATAGTTTATGAAGTGCTGACTATCTGAGGTTTTGGAAATGTTAACAGCGAATCCGGACAGATCCTGACCTATCCAATTTAAGGACAGCTGAGGGATTTGAACCTCTTATGAAAAGGTTTGATGAATCATTTATCAACGAGAATGCCATCAACGCCATTAAATCTCTATTCGGATTCAACAAGAAATAGAGTCATGAATTTGCTCCAAGGATGAAAGAATCAAAGAGGTAACTGCACCTGAACTTACATGAAGCCAGGACTGGCCAAACCACCAACTGCTTCAGATAAAACTCCTTTGTAATATGATTTTTGTTTTTTCATAGCTTTAGTTTAGGACGAGTTCAAAAAAGTTTAATATGATTCGCCATGATTGGCTTGTTATCCTGATTCTTCTTTGGATACAGTCTATGATATGTAATCGTCTTGACAAGAAAATTGAAGAGGATAAACAAGAAAAGTAAACTGTTTCTTTATTATTGGATATAACAGAATGAATTTACTGCCATCCTGTCGAGCTTCCGGGCATGTAAAACTGCTGTACACTACACAGAAAGCCCTAATTCTATTATGAATAACAAATTTAAAATGAAATTACAGAAACTACAAGAGAAATGAGGAACCATAAAGAGTACCTCTTGATTAACTTACATAAATTTGAAGAGTTATAATCCTATTTATACACAATACTCGACTCTTGAATAGCCAATGTCATCAAACAATCTCACAGATTAAGCCTCGTATCGAGTCCCTCGTATTAAGCCATAACTCAAGCCTACACAATCCCATAAGTCGAGTTTACGCAATCACACGCATAATAGTCCGACACATTCAAACGAAAAAGATATGAGAACAAGACAAACCTGTTTCTTTGAACATCAGAATTAGGATTCTCAGTTCTGGACTGTGGACTTGTTGAATATGAGAAACAAATAGTACTATTTAACAGCCAAACTATTTGGAAATATTGTACTTTCAACAAGAGTATGGTCATGAAAGCGACCATGATCTTAGGCTGAGGATTGGTGTCAGTGAAGACGAATTGGAAGACCTTGGGATGGTGCAGGCAAGGGATGACATGTAAGTCTCTCATCACGAATCAGCAAATCCCATTTCAATCTCTTCACAATATTATGCAGGAACACGAGTATTTGTGGTCTAGCGTATTCATTCCCCATGCAAATCCTTGCTCCCCCACCAAATGGAGCACGTGAATATGGGGCAGGTGTCCTGCTCCTTCATACCTGGAGTGATCAAAGTCTTCTGCATTTGAGAAGAGAACTGGGTCTTTAGTTGTTGAGACAGGACTCCGGTGTAGCTGATGCACGCAGATCAAAGCGTAAGTTTTATGATCTAGACAATCTGACAAACTTCGACAACTTGTTCAATTGCTGCATAAAATTCATTCTAGAATACAGGAGAGTGATTGTACATACCTTCCATCGTATTGGGATTGTATAACCTGCATAGGTGAAATCATCTAAAGCCTCTCTAAAAGTACCACGCATAGGCAGCATCAGCTCAGAACTTCAGAGATCACATTCCATGAGCATCTCATTTTCTGAAAGTCCTCCCATTTCAACAACTCTCCTGGTTCTTTAGACTTGGCAATATCAACCTGCTCTGTTAACACACGGAATCAAACTGTAGTAAGAAATACGAAAAACCCAACTCAAGAATGGGGAGGCTATATCATGTGGAAACATGAGCCCTGTAAGTTGTCTGCAATCATGTTGTAGAATTTGCTCGAAAAAATCGTATGCTTTAACTAAGATGACCTTCTGACCTTTCTAAAACATTTTGTACTCTTGCGGAAATTCTACAAGACACTTCATGATACATGTTATGACTGATGTATTGGTGTCATGACTACCAAAGAGAAACAGCAGCATGTAGTCGAGAATCTCATGACTATAAGATGCATCTGCAGTCACAAGCAAATGTTAAGAGTATCCTAATATACCTTCCCAGTGTGTCCTAATATGGTTTCGTGTGGCCAAATCCATCCTGTCTATGAGCCCCTTTGAGTGCATCTCGATCAGTGAGTGTCAAGAGTATCATCCCCATCCTCTTAGCGTCACCACCAACTACATTAACCAAGCTTGACTTCAACAGCTTCTTCAGCGAACTTGGCTACCATCTCGCTCTCATTGCTAAACAAGAACCTGTTCCCAGCGAACATGGCCATTGACTCTCCTGTATACGTCGCTGTAGATAATCGGTTGGTTAAAAAATGACATTGATTTTGTTTATATAAATATATTTAATTTATTAATAAAAATTTATTTATTTTTAATATTCATCAAATATTTTATTAATAAACATAATATTTGATTAATGAATCTGAATAAAGATAAATAATCATTAGAAAAATAATGTTATGTAAAGAAAATTATAAAGTTATTATAATTATAGAATTTTCATTGCATTAAAGTATTATTTCTAAATGTTTCTTGTCAATATTATATTAAAGACTGTATATTAATTAGAGTTATTGACAAGGTTGTTAAAATCACGAGTTGACTCTTAAAATATCTTACGATTTTACGAGTCAATATGTATATGACGTGTCAAATCAGGTCAAAACTCGAAATCGATTAAACTCGGTCAAAATCGGTCAAACTCGTTAAATCGGTCCACCTTGTCCGAGTCCCTTGACACTCCACTGCATAGTCCCCACTCCCCAGTCTCCTATTTCCCCGTTGCCCAAATCTCAAATTTTCAATCTTAGCAGACTAACACTAGTATTAGAGGATCTTGGGTATGGGAAAGCCTTATACTGTATTTTAGGATGGGAAGGCATGATAGGAGAATCGAAACCATGAAAAGACAGAGGTAGATGGTGAGGAATCAAAGGAGTAAAATAAAAGATAGGAACACTTATATAGAGAGAAATACTGTATTTTAGACTACCCATTTGTTAACTACAAAAAGAGACGACAAAGACTCAGAAAGAACTTGAAATACATGGCTTGCTTGGTGGGATATTTGGACATTATTTCTAGGACTTGTTACTAACATAAAAAAGATGGAAGGTGAGGTAGCATGAGATTAAATTGATGTCATTTTGTATATTTTTGTTCTTATTGTCATGAGTTTACTGTATTGGTCCCTGTTAATTTTTTTTTAAGTTGGTGATATACCTTAGAATGTTGTATCATCTCACTAGTTATCTGCAGTGTGTTTCAAGACTTGTCCTCTAGAAAATGTTCTGAAACTCTATCAATAAAACATAATTGTTCAATCTTATTTTTTTCTTTTCGTATTTTTAAATTATTTAAACCATGTATGAATTTTTATTTGAATTATATATTTTAAGGTGTTTGGACATTTGTATTGTTTATTTCGCTTTTATTTTAATTGTGTTATATTATTATTTACTACTAGACTAAAATTGTCAATATATAATTAGTTAAAATATTTTTCTTGTGATTTTATGATTTTACGATTCAAGTTTACGATCCGAGTTTGTATTGTATATTTTGTGTCACGTCAAAAAAGCGTTTTTGACAATCTAACTTGTTAATACTGATACATATTATATTTTTTTCTTTTAAGAAAGGAAACATTTATTCTCATAAGTTGCGGTACGAAAGATACCTAAAACTAATATGTATGTGTTTGCCATATGACATGTATACTGAACCTACTCACATGAGAATTCCATATAGAAAGATCATTTGTATCTATAGAAAGGCTCACATGACAATTGTGTAAGTGATTCTTAGACTTGGGATCATAGTTTTTAAACCAGGCTTGGGTTCCAAGTTTTGACCAGGTTGCCCGGGTCAATTCTTTTTTTTAAAAAAATCAAAACGACGTCGTTTTAGTAAAAAAAAAAAAAAGTCAACGGATGCAATCGGGTTTTTGACCGGGTCTTGCCGGGTCAACCCGTTGGGTCACACCGGGTTTTTCCCTCCCCCGTTTCTTCTTCAACCCGGCCCAGTTCCAGCCTCGGGTTGGCCGGGTCCCGGGTCGACCCGCCGGGTTGGGCCGGGCTTCAAAACTATGCTCTGGAATTCTAGCCTTGATTTACTTCTACTTAAATTTAAAATTATTTTAAAGTTGAATTTGTTTTTCTTTTCTATTTAAGTAAAATTCTAAAGTATGGGAAAAAAAAATAATGGGAAAAACTTATGGGGACAATCTATTAAGTCATGGGAGAATTGAACAACCTTGAATATATTCTTTGGGAGGTCTGAGCAACCTTCAGAAACTATCTTTTATTTTTTACAATAAAATCTTTGTAGTTAATTGTTTTTAATTCAATAAAATTATTATTGTTATTGACAATTATCAAGAATGAGTAACAACAAACTCGAGTGTCAGATTCCAGTGGGTGGCCAAATGGACACAATGAATGATTCAAACTCATATGCCAACAACAGTGGATTATGTGGTATGCCAACAGAGCAGCCACCGGTAAAGCTACCAGAAACAGATGACTCATGGTTTTCATGGCAAGGTGCGGGGATTGGATATTCGGTGGGCTTTTTTGCAATAATAGCAATCATACTTTTCACTGAGTGTATAGGCAAGCTACCATCTCCCCGCCGATCATACTGAAGGGCAAAGGTTTAGGTTTGGCTGAGTTTTTCAATCCATGGTCAAACAACTAGGTCCTGCTTTCGCTATACTGCTGTCAACAAGGGATCAATGGTAACAAGTACCTTGCGTTCTACGAATCTAGTTAGAAGTGTCAAGAGCTGCAATTGCAAGAATACATCCAATTGGGCATGCTATGTCCAAATGAACTGTTCTACAATTTGTTCGCATTCTTCAAGCCTGTGAAGTTCATTCAGCCCCTTTTGGTAGTTTAAAATGGTAACAAACGCAACATTTTACTCTTCGTATCCGTTACTACTAATCAACACAACTTCAGAATCATTAACCCACATGCAAAGTAAAACAAAATCAGATAAGGAAATAACAGATGGTGCAGTGTTAACTCACTCTAACCACAGTCTAGTAATTTTCATGAGAAGGAGGTCAAGTAAATTCAAGCAGAAACATGCTATAATAACAGCTTTATAAAATTCATTGAGGGAATCATGAATCTAACATGATGATAAAGTACCCAATGTCATAAAAGAAGTGACTTAACAGGAGTTAGATTGTGAACTTGTATGTAATGTCATAATTGCTAAATGAATGAGCCATTACATTGTAAAAGAATTGGAAGAGACAATATTTTTCCCATTTCATATCAACTATTTTGACTTCTCTCCTGGATATATTTTGATTTGAGGGTAGATTCAGCAGAGCAGAAGTGAATGGGAACCTGATCTAACTCCACTTCAGTTTCTTAGAGTCTTCCCTAGGGGATGCATAGACTGAGAGTAGTCACAAATTATTTTCATCTTTCTCTTATAATTGATGTAGTCGCGTCGGAAACTTGCACAAGAAGGATGCTATATAATAGATGTCAAAGAATTGTACAAACACAGCCCCTATTGCTCTGATCTTCACTGTCACTATCTTCTGTTTCACTGTTTAAAAGGGAAAAACAGATTAAAAGAAATATTATTAGGTTGGGAACAATCCAGATATGAAATATATTGGTTATAAACAATCCATAAAAATTGAATTAAAAAAAAAAACTAGAAGAGGTACTGAAATGCTAGAAAAGCAGCATTGTAGTGTGTTGTTTAGAGACAAAAGCAAGTTGCAACATGCATCATAAAAATGCAGATTTTCTATATGATTAGAGCTGCTAATGCGACGAGCAACTGCACTCCTCTAGGGGTTGCACAAGATTCAGGGGATTAGGACCTTAATTGCCCCATAAAAAGTGATAATAATTACATATATCTCAAGCAAATGGATTGTCAACGTTTTCAGGATATGTTCTTGACAATGTTTGCAGTCATGTGATGCAAGCTGGATGGCTTGAAATCACTTGATCAAGCCAATTTTCTAAACAGTTAATGCACAAGCAGTAACAGATTAAATTAAGGATTTGAATCCTTTACAGACAGAAATTACATGGCAGAATCCTTTAGACGAGTTAAAATACCATCTCTAAAACTCAACAAATAGCTTATACCATCATATGTGTGCAAAACCAAACACTATCCTCGCATTCCTGCTCAGGAAGAGAGTTGACCAAGACAGAAGTCAGGAACCTAAAAGAGAGACAAAATTGAATGGAACACAAAATGCTGCTAAATATTCTTTTCTGTTAAGTCAATCTCTTAACTATATCATAGAATCAACAAAGGATTTTCCATTCTTCAAGATACCACAAAGAAGGAGATTAATATGGCCATCTAGTCTATTCATATGTTCCCTGGAAATCATTAGCCCATCCCAAGCAAAAACTTTTTATCTGATCACATGAGTTATGAACTTAGGATGCCATTGTCCTCCTTTATAAACAGATCAATGTAAGAGTATTGTTTTCTAGGACCAATTAAAGCTTACTGCTTTCTAACAATTCTAACAATAAGATCTTATCCACCACAGAAAATGCAGCCTTAAGAAGGAACTTCCCTTCCTTACCCTAGAAGAAGCTTCTTTGCACAGCATTCAACACCAGTACAACAACAACAACAACAAATGCTATAGCTGAAGGGACTAGAAGTGCTACAGGCAGTTAATCAATGAGACCATTAACAGAATTTGATCAAACCATTCTTACTTGTTCATCCCATCTCCAACAAGTGTTCATAATCCCTACAAATAGGACTTTATCTTTTCAATAAAAATTTCGGCCTATCAGTATATTATATGACATTAACTAACATTTCCTAGCACCAAATTTATCTATAGCCTCATTTGTTTTTCAATAATTAGCACACGGATGGAAAATTAGGAACATTTTGGGCTGCATATCAATCATCCCATCCCAAATTTCATCAACTTCAGCAAGTGCACTTTATACAGAACTAAACATTGCATTGTACAAGAAAAATGTAGATAGAGATAACAGAGACCACAAAAAAATACAAACCTGGACTCAAATTCTCTGATCTCAACAAGTTCTTTCCCTAAGAAATCTATCCACTGCACTTTCTTCTTATCAACCTCTTTGGAATCAAAAGCTGCCCTTTTTAGACTACTTTTGAGGCTATTCTGAGATTCTGGTTGCTTCCCATCAACACCTACACTCCCTTCCTTCACCTCAATGGAATCACTAAGCACGTGATTATCATTAGAGGAGGCATCAGCAACTGATATAACTGCAGTTGAAGGCACATGAGGACTGTTTTCCAATTTCAATGGTCCTGGTGTGTATATACTAGGAGAGGGTTTGCAAAAGCAAATGAAGGAAGGACAGTGGATCTTGCTGAACAAAACCCTCATGAACAAAATATTTTCTTTATCATCAATCAAACTACAAAAAAATTAGCCCATTTCATAACTCCAATTCAAAAGCATGGATCTAATTCTTGAAACTTTTCCTCATTGAATTTCAATAATTTGAATGAAAAACAAGCAAACCCAACAAGGCGAGGTATAAAAGATAATATCTTTCAACAGACAAAACTGTTGTCAACCTAGCAAAAAAAATAGTCAAAAATCGAAGAACATAAGAGCAAAATAACTTGTATTGACAACACAGAACCAAATTAAACTCAAGTGGGGCACTTGTTTGAGTTTACAGATCAAAAGGAGGAATCAAGTCAAAAACTTTCAGGGATACAAGTAAAACCCAGAAACAAGTTTGAGTCTTTAAGGTATTTGGTGATAAAATAAGAGACTCAATGGACTACAAAACTGTCCTTCCAGAGTTACAAGACCTCTGTTTCCACTATTTCAATGATAGAAAAAGACAGCAGTTGTAATCTTAACAAGACAGAACAAAATGATGTAAGATTAATATTGCATGAAATGACAATGCTACCCCTTTCATTTCACCTCTGCACTGTCAATCAATCATGAAAGAAGGAGCAAGAAATCTAGTCAGATATGTAAGAACAAAAAGAAGGTGAAAGCTTAGAGAGATAGAAAGAGAGAGATCCTATGATTTGGAAGATAAAAACCAACTGTCCAAATATTCTGTATATTGCAATGTAACTGTTAGTCCCTCCAAAAGGGGGATTTGATTTATCAGTAACTGGCTAAATATTTTATTATAAAAATATAGTCTATATTAATAAAGTATAAAACATGGCAATTGCCTTGCTTTTTCACCACCCAACATGTCATTTTGCAAGAAGGAGAAGGAGAAGGAGAAGAAGAAATTATTTTATTGTGAAAAATATTATTTCGCCCTTGTTATATGAGCTGGTTTGACAAATTCTTTATGCAAACGCAAAGTAAAAACAAGATTATAATAGATTGTGGTCACTGGAAGGGGATATGGGAAGAACAAATGTAGGAAGATATCCTCCATCATGGATTAAAGCATTGCCAAATATAATACTCTTCTCGTATAAAACAAATCACATTTAATTGATTAGCATATCTCAAGTAGCAATATTCAAAGAACATAATGCTTCAAGATTGTTTATCTTTTATATTAATCTTCTCTTGTACAAGCACCTTTGGCCAATATAATTCTCCCAAGGTTTGCCTAGCAAGCAATTAAGCATCCTTATCTTCTTATCCAATGATTAGGCATTAAAGTTTCCAAAGCGGATGAGGTCCCAGTTACTAATCACGATCAAGTAGACTATTCATTAAAGTTTTGTAGCTTTATATAGGTTTTTTGAGTCAATGACTATTGAAATTTAGAAGATTTATTCCTTAGCTTTCAAGAGTTTGGATTTATTCCTTATTATCTGGATTAAGTTTTCTAAGGAATTTAGAAGATTTTAAGCAAAAGCAAAGCTGCTGCTTTATTGAGGAGTCAAAGGCTCATGCTAGCCCCTCAATTTGCTTTCCTCTTTTTTCTTTCTTTAGTTGCCTCCTCAACTCCATGGAAAATCTATCTAGAAAGCTTTTCTAGCAGACACAAAAACGACTTTTGAGAAAAATATAATTTAGTCCCTTTCTAATGATTTTATAAATTAGCCCTTTCGATTCTGAATAACACAAGTTAAAGGTCTTTTGATCCATGTTGATAGTTAATTTATTTTGACATTTCTAATTATCCTTTTTACAAGCATTTTTAACCTTGTTTCAGTGGATGAGATTGGAAATTTTGATTAAAATTGAAGGGCATTTTAGAAAGAGAAAAAAAGGACCCAAGTTGTGAAAAACAACCAGCAGAAGAACTTAGTTAGTCATGAACAAATATAAAAATATAGGGATGACATGGTACAATAAATTATTTTATTGAAAAACAAGGATCCGATAAAATAATTTACACTACTTTTGATGAGTAACATGGATGACATGATACACCTTTTGACAACATTGCTCTGCCACCATCAATCAAATTGGTTGTACTACTTTGTTTCTCTAGCACCATCCCATGGAAACCACGTTTAACAAATATAAAAAAGATATAAACTATAGTTTCCAAAGTCCCCCCTAGTCACATAATCTCAACCCAGCTGCTAAACCAAAGTCCCCTCTAGTCACATAATCCCTCCACTCCTCCATGTTTCCATAGCATCAAAACACCAATTTTCTTGTAGGGAATTCCCCATCTCACTGTTATTTGTTTCAAGATCCCTTAAGATGAAGACATCAATTTAGAAGTCTTTGGTGGGGTTTTGAGAGGATTTAGATCAAGCATCTTAAAATAACTAATGATGATAGAATTAGGTACAGGCACTCATTATCAAGATGTGCAACACGTTAACACGTCAAAAAAGTGGAGCGTAGATCGAAATTCGAATGCTAGACATTTGGAAACCACATTATTACAGAAGCCAATCAAAGGTAGTGATGATGCAAAGCAAAAACACACAGCTTTGGTAAAGTTTGTGACATGAACATGGGTGTCAATTTTGACACCTTTTCTGTGTTTTTTTGGGACAAACGCATGCCCATGTGTTTGATTGTGGGAGCATTGGCCCCTCCCCTTGTCTTGCATGATATCATAACCACATGTATTACCTTTTACAATAATAGATACTGAGACTTGCTAGGTTTACGAAGCTGTTAAGGTTTTCTGCTCAAAGTGCTCCATTGTTGCCTCAGAGGACCTCTCCCATCAATTAGTGGGCATATAGGACAAAGTGTTTTGGAATGTGTTACTCGGGTGATCCTTCAAAACTGTACATCATAGTAAAACAAGTGGCAACCATCATGCCTGCTAAGCAACCATCCATCCATTCAACATATTCTGCCACCAAAGGACATCTCCAGTCGCCTTTGTCGTCGCCAACAATCTTCATGGTAAATATCTAATGCATTAAGAGACATTAGAACTGTTTCTCGAGGTAGATAAAATATAATACTTGCCTCGTCATCTCACAAATTATCTTGTCTTTGAAGCCCTAACAAAGTTGGAATCACAGAGTTGAGAAGCGATGTAGCCTATTATATAACCAAACTTTACCACCAAAGCGTGACAGGCATAGAGAAAGATAAGAGAAATAGGACCAGCATGAAGTGATCTCTCCATGTGGGATAGAGATAAAAAGAATAGAGTTGAATTTTCCAAGATTAGGAAGTGGAGTGGAAAGATCAATGGAGTGTTATCATCACATGAAACAATTTATCAATCTATACAAATTCTCTTAAAGATTGAGATAAATTAGTGAACAGATCCTTCAGGAGTTGTATCCATTTCTGAATCGAAAGCATAACACAGGTTTTTGTTTTTATCTTGACTCTGTCTGACAGGAGTTGTGAAAGATAAGTTCATCTTTACTGGCCACCATGGACTCATAACTAGCATTGGAGTTATTGTTCAGCTCGTTCTTCAAAAGAATTCAAAACAAAATAAATAAGATGAATCACAATCAGATTTTGCATGACTAGACGGGAAAATAGCATGTTGTTCACAGAAACTGTTTGCAGCTTCAACAAAAGGCCATGCCTTCCCAGCATTTAGCCAGTACTTGGAGCATGTGATCAGCTTGTCAGCAGCAACCCAAGTTCACTCTCAGAAGGTTTTAACAGCATTCACAATTCCCACACCTTGGTAATCTTAAACAGAAAACCTACCTTTATGATGCCATCAAAACTGAGAGACGAATGGTCAATGAAGAGTTACTTCCATCTTCAGCAATCAAAATTCCAAAGGTCAGAAGAATGCTTCAAATGAAAACCAAGTGCATTTCCTGAAGTGTAACAGAAAGGATTGCAAGTAAAAACTCATAGCGAAACCCGCAGATAGGCAGAGATATCTTCTGTTGTCACCTTGCTGCTTCACTGCCATCCAGTACTCAGTTTCTCCTGAAGAAAACAAATGGTAATGTCTGAGTGGATGATTTATAAGAACACTGGAGGGATGTTGTATTTTCCAATGGCTTGAATAAGGCTAATCTTGTAGATGTCAACAATCATGCAGATGATACTGCAGTACCACTCATCTGCAGCCTATCTTGATAATCCCATGATAAATAGAGGAGACTTGTGAGAACTCCAGTTGAACAATCTCAGCCTGAAAAGATCATCACCACTATTTTTCCATGGTTTTACTGCTATCAATCTCAGGTTCATCCAATTTAATGCAGTTGCTCGCTCCTCGGATAAGAAAGCGATCAAGAGAACCAAGAACTACCATTCAAGTTTCAATATGATTTTCAGCATTCTGCAACCATAAAAATAACAACTTGGAAAGCTTTATTTTCTTATTTGACCATGATAATTAGGAGTTTCTCATTGTAACAAAATACAATCTTTAACTATGAACATTCAAATACCATTGCTATTCCACAGTTGCCCATAGCTTTAAACTTCCATGATGACACCAAACATTAAATAATGCACAAGGGGCCAAAAGAGAAGAAAAACATCATTCATGTCATTCAGTAAACACAGTGATCAATCAATTCACTCTAGACAAAACAACAAATTAGCAAACTTGATATGAGGTTAAACCAAAATCATATCACATATGTGCCCGAAAAGCATAATCATCATAACCAATTATATATACATAAAGATCAAGACTTTCAAGAACAAACACACCGTCTATCCACAAAACTAGCATCAAAACAATCAATCCTCAAATGGGTTTTCCTCAAATTCAATAAAGATGAATCCCAACACATCAAGAGATAACAAAATATTGAACAAAAAAGAAAAGAACTTTTTATGGTCTCACAATAGCATGTCTTTGTCCAGCTTCAAATGAAAGCATCTTATGACTGATAGCTTGAGAGTATAATTGAGAGAGTTCCTAGCAAAATTTCCAAACACTGAATACAGAACTTTATCACTCTCATCTACGATCGCTGCACTACTTTCCACCTTCCTCTTCCTTGCCATTACTTTTATTTTTCCTCCCTTCTTTATGTGTGATTTTTGCCACTTAGTAGTTATTACAGTTACAATAAATGATCGATTCCTTTTCTTTTATGTCTCTTCGGCTTCTCCGGTGCCCCCACAGAATCCCCACTATGGTCTTCTATTTGGCACGACAAATGAACTGAAGTAACTGAATGTGGACTGTTTCCAACTTAGAACCTTCAAAACTTGTCAAAAGTCTCAGAGTGAGATAGACTAATGGAGTGTATAAACACACAGAGTTGCACAAAGGATCTTTCGTAAAGAACGCACATGAACTATTGGATTAACAGAACCAATCGTTAAAAACCTTGTGATACAGCGGCTCATAGTTTCTTTGAACTTTTTTTTAATATTTTGCTTTTTTTTTTTTTTTTGAACTGCCATTAGGAATGCTTAAATGCTCATGGAACAAGAGATGGAACTGATAGACATGCATGCATCTTTTGGAAGGTCCATCTATCTTTCAGGACTACTGCTGCCACTGATAATCCGAGGCCATCAGTCTTGATGCTTTTGATATGTTTCTTGTTTTTAAAAATGAGGTTTAAACACAGTTCAATGCCTTGGGAAACAATGTCAATCTAATGGTTGTGATCAATATGTAATGGTAATGTCTTAAAAAAAATTAAATAGTCAAAATATGGGTGAGGATGACGAGGCATGTGAACCTCGTAACCAGCCTTGCACCCAACACAGTTTGAACAAGGTCCGGTTTTGCCTGCTCTTGGTCTGACCACAGCTAAAGTGGGTCAAAGCCCGACTCAATCATCGTGTTGATGCCAGATGCCCAGAAGGTGGGTGAAATTGCAATAGCCAATCCACCAAGTCGTTGTATTGAATCTACTGCTGAATCTTGAGGACGGGAAAAGCAATAACATCTCGGATACTAGCAGAGTTTGTCAACAGCATCACCAGTCTGTCTATTCCGAGTCCCTGGGACAAAACCATTTCCTTCCATCATGATTGGCTTGTAAAAATAGATATAAAGAAAATTATAGAACAAAAGAGATGGCCATACCATTCCTGAAGCTGGAGGCATTCCATATTCTAAAGCTGTTAAAAAGTCCTCATCAAGGGTTACTTCATACGATTCATCATCATCTTTCTTGCTTTTGCCGTCTGCACCATCTGCTTCTGAAGCAACTGAAGCTCTCTTCTCATTATGCTGTCTCACTTGCTCTTCCAAGCGTCCTCTCTGCCACCATTTAAAATTAACAGTCTTATCTTTTGTTTTATAATGGAAATGAAACTATTTGTTTTTCTCTTCTTAATGAAGCTTTATGTCATCTATATGCTAACCAAATAACAAGAATGGAATTATAAGAGTCCAAGCAGACATTTATTAAAGCACAAAATGAAATAATTCATACAGGAAAAAAAAATATCCAAAAATGTCAGAAAAGATTAATAGTTAAAAATGAAAGAGCAGCTGCAATGAGAGAGAGCAAAATAGTAAGCTGGCACTTAAGTTACCTGATCCATGGGATCAGTCAATTCGGAAAATGCATTCGCCATCTCACGACCACAGATGAATAGTTCAAATCTCTCGGTCAAGCCTACATGCCTGTTGTGGAAAGGAATAACAGATTACCAAAAAGAATTAAAGGAAAAACTGTACCAATTGTCTTTTCATTTATGATAACCAATTTTTATTTTTTTCATCTCAGCATACAAAGCCACATGCATGCACAAAGAGTGCATATTACATAAAGGAGTGGTTGCACCAATATGCTTCCACTCCACACCAAGTTCATGCTGGAGTCTAAGTCAATGAAGTATAATGATGAATTAAAAGGATAACTTCACAAGAAAATCCAGGAGTTCAAGTATGAATAGTTGAGTGACAAATACTCGTATGCTTTATAACACTTGAAAAGAAAGAACTTCAACAGTTGCATCGTTGGCTTGTAAATTTTTGTACCTTCGGTGTGGCTTGGCTAGAGGAGATATCTCAATAGGATAGTCCAAAACAAATGTAGGTTGCATGAGCTTTGGCTCTACAATGATTTCAAAAAGCTGGCCAAATAAATTAAATGATAATCTTCAGAATGTGCAAAAGATATCTTGTAAAATAAAATATAATAAATACACCCATGTCAAAAGACACTAAACATTTTGAGCAATAAAGCATTTTGAAGAGCCTGAGACAGAACTCACCAAAAAAAGTCTAAAGACAGAAGAAGCATTCAACTGGAAAATGGCTGAAAAAACAAATTGCGAGTATAATTGAAAGAAGAAACTAAAAGCATATTTACCTCATTAACGAGGTGCCCAACAGAAGGACATGCTGCAATGGCAGATTTGTCTTTACCTTCAAGTCCAGATCCAAGAGTCCTCAAGGTGACATCTTTAGCAACTTCAAGATCATCACCCAAATCATTGAAATCAATAGCAGTGGCTTCTTTTACAAGATTGTGCATGGTTTCCCTTCTCCAGGGCCGCTCTAAACAAATCTCTACACCCTGCATTGAAGCAGTACAAAAGTTTTGCAGAGTCAAAACCAGTCTCTCTGAGACGTTATTAAGTGGTAAATTGATAAAACGTGCATAAGTTTTTGAAGTATCTTCATGGAGACATAAAATAAACTCAGCAGCAGAACTCATGTTGCAAGAGTGTCATTGCCTGGTATTCTAGGGTAAGCTTGCCGTGAACAGCAAGAGCGCATCGAGTGACAATTTCCTCTGCCATGATCATCATGCTCTGGTAATCCGAATATGCTTCATACATCTATGATCAAGCTAATATCAATATGAATCAGAGCTTCACTCAACAAAATAAAACATCAAAATGGATTGCATACAGTTCACAACAGAAATAGATTGGATATGATAGTACCAAGAGATTACCTCTATGGTTGTAAATTCAGGATTATGACGCGGTGAAAGACCCTCATTTCTGAAAATTCTGCCAATCTCATATACCTTTTCAAATCCCCCAACCTGCCATTACAAGTTACAAGTTTTGTTAAGTAGAGCTGAAAAAAGTTAGCAATTAAAGAAGAAAATACATGCACTTGAGGTTTTTCTTGTCCCTTAAAGGAGAACAGATAAACATGAGCAGGAAATCGATTCAGTGTTAAAGTCTCTGAAAAAAATGAAGCTATAGGAGATGAATGGTAAATGATCCACTGTCATGTGTTTCTAAATCAATGGATCCTGTTATAGCCACCTCATTGATAACCCCTTTTCCCCTTTTTCTCTAAGTTTACCAATATAATATTTTTATTAGAGAAGTTTGTAATAAATATTTAATAATATAACATCACCAGCATTCTCTTTAAGTGAAGCTCAGTTGCAATTCTAAGGTAGAGATCCCTTCCAAGTGAATTGTGATGTGTCACAAATGGCCTAGCTTCGGCTCCACCAGCTGCTCCCTAGTAGATCAAATCAATTAAAAACCAAGTTCCAAAACATCAAAGTAGAAGAAAAACTAATAATATATTGCAGGCAATAACAAAAGACTATTGTATAAATATGGAGAGCATCAATGACAATATGTAAAAGAAAAGGAAACAGAATATGAAGTGAAATTTTCTAACAACTTTCCAAGCTCCTTTCTCACAACTTTCATTAAGATAAAGATACAAAACAATTTTTAACAATAAAAACCAAGTACATGAATCTCAAGCAAAAACCTTCAGCTACTAGATGCTTAACCATATCTTTGTGCAGCCAAAACCCCCCTAAATGCTCTACACAAGACATGCATATCTTTAGCAACAAACTAAAAGGAGCGGATCTCATCCTTTTACCAGATAACCTTTTTTCTTTCCTATACACAATAGCTTACAACTTAACAGCACGCAAACTGAATCAAATCCCACATCAAAAAGAAAACTAGCATATACATGTGAAGTCTATTTCTAAGGAGAACCCTCTTCTCTCCCCATATTAAAACCACAACAAAGGCAAACACCACCATGCAATGTGCAATTAGTGTCCCAAAAGTCCCAACAAGGTAAAACCAAAAAAGATCGCAACTCTATGCTAATCAAAGACAGGCCCGAGCCTAATGATTTCTCAAGCCTTAGCTTTTCCACTGTTGGTTTTGCAAAGGTTCCAGGGGAAATTCATCATTCTTAAAAGGGTTTTTGAAATATACAATGGTTGCCCCAAAAACCTCCGGTGGTGCCCTTTCACCCTTAAGGCATTAGAACCTGATTTTTTCAGACTCCCGTCTCTATCTAATCAAGATCACTTAAGCTTTGAAAGTGAAAGTCAAGGATTTTATCACACTTGGGAGGCCACCTAATGAAAACTCTTCCATGTAGTCCAGACTAATTGAGCATGCCATTTCAGCAATAAACAAAATCAACTTTGAATACACGAAATAAAATACATTGCGTCTTGCCCATAAAACAACAGATAATCAGATGAAAGATGCCAAGACCAAAAAGCACTGTGGGGATAGCAACGAACCTGGAGAACTGGAGTCTCAACTTCAACAAAACCTAACAATTCCACAGTCTTGCGAATCTCTGAAACAATCTGCCAACAGAAAGTGGAAAAAAAAAAAGAGTAGCATCATTACATCTTAAGCTATTATGCATGGCATCGAAAAAATCAGTGCATGAGATAGTCTCACTCCGGTTATAATTAAATGGGATGATCGAGAAACGCAAAAGCAACTGGGTGTTGAATCCAAAGAAGAATCACAAAATTTGCAATTTTTCAGTTCCAATTTCAACAATATAATGCATGAAGAGAAGAGAAGGAAAGGGAAAATTTTACATGGAGCGGTGAAAAGTATCACCTTTGCTCTTTTACGGAACACATCAGCAACTTCAGGATTTGAGATCATATCAACATACCTAAACATTGATGATATGAGTGCAGGAAATAACAAAAAAATGAATAACAAATATAAAATGGAAAAATAAATGTACAGAGACTTATATCATTTCAATGTCTCATTACCTTGTCATGCAATTAGGAGACCCTTTCAATAATATTTTCACATGGTAATAAGATCCTCTGCAAGACTTTTTTATTAACTCTACTATTAAACGAGTTATCAAGTGCTGTCCATAGGAAAATTTATTCTTGATCGCATTACCTTGTCACAAAATTCAGGCAGTGTTACTCAAACTAAAAAGAAATTGAGCATTCCTTACCTTTGACGGTAGCGCTTATCTACATCAGTTAGGCCATGATATTTGTCTGGCAGTGGAAGCAGAGATTTCGTAAGAATCGAGAAAGAACTCACGCAAACAGAGAGCTCACCTGAAGGATTAACCAGGAAAACAAATGAAGTTTAACTAATGTAAACAAACGATCATAGAAAGATGTTGATAAGGTAAGTTGAATGTCAAGGTTCAAGAATGAATGCAGGAAGCAAAGCATTCACCGAAGCTAGTCATATCTTTAAAAGGTTACCTTTCTCTGTGCGCTTCATTGAGCCATTCACACCCAATATATCACCAACATCAACATGTGCTTTCAACTGCTCAAACTGATCATTCAAAAGCCTATCCTTCTCACAGTAAAGCTATAACAAAAGGACTTAATAATTTTAGCTTGTGCTCAACTTGCAAGGTGAAAAACAAAATCTTACAAAATTTTCGAATCAAACTGAAATCAGCAAACCTGAATTGTCCCAGAGTCATCTCTAAGAGTGAGAAATGCAAGCTTTCCAAAAGCTCTACGCGCAACAATTCTCCCAGCAATAGATACTTGATCACTCTCACCATTCGACTCTTCACCATTCGCTAAATATTTGTATATCTCTTGTAGGTGATTGGCAGTATGAGTCCTATCCCAGTTATATGCATAGGGCTCAAGTCCTTTGCTCCTCAATTCTTCAACCTACAAAACATTCAAAATAAAATCTTAAACAAGCCCATTGTCCTTGAATCCAAACTTCAGAAACTTAAAATTCACCACTAATCATCATTCAATTACCACACAAAAACCAAGAAAGAGATATCCAGCATCCTTCTATAAATGATTAATTCATAAGAGAATGTCAACATCCCAATTATTTTTTCTATTGAAGAAAGCATAAAATTTGAATCCTTACACTAAATTTGAAAAAAAAGGGGAAAAAAAAAAAGAAAACACAACCACCCCAGTAACCAAAATTGACTACAAAACTAAAACAACCAAGAAACACAAAATGGGCACATACAAAACCAAAAAAGATGAAACCTTTTTCAAGCGAAGGGCACGAATGGCATCACGGTCAGAAGTGGAGGAGGAGGAGGACTGGCGGCGGTTGCGGCCGGCAGTTCTGGTGGTGGTGGTGGTGGAAGTGGTGGAGCAGCAGCGAAGGACATTAGTGGAATAAGAGTGTTTGGAGGTGGTGACAGAAGCGCTGGAAGAAGCATAGTGAAGGAGATGTCTGAGAGTGAATGGCTTTGAAGACAGACTCCATATTTTCAGTGCCTCCATTTGTTTCTGTCTTTGCTTAGCCTTCGCTGCTTTCTGTATTTTTGCTACTTCTATGATATTATCCTCTGCAAGGAAGAGGAAAGCTCGAGAATTTTTCAGAGCCCAAGAATTTCCCTTTTGTCTTGAACCCAGCCCGCCCACTAAAGGTCTCCTTCGATTTACAGTTCCTTTTTTATTTTCTGGTTTTAAAAATCTTCAAAAAACAATTAGCCAAGTTTTATGTATTGGGAATTTGGGATCATGTTTTTGGAACACATTGTAATGTGTTTTTCAAATTATTAGAGAAAAGATTTAATATTGATTAATACAAAAACTGATCGGAAAATATTTTTTATTATTGGACTGAGAAATTTGATTGGCGTTGATTTGGTGTGAAAAATAAGTTTATACACGGTAATGAATAATGTGTTTTTATATTAATTATATTTTTGTTGAAACTAATATCTAAGGTACTTTTGAGAATAAAACTAATATGATATGGATATAATATTTCTCGAGAGAAAAAAAAAAACAATGACAAGACAGAAATTATATCTCAAGATTCAATCTTACACAAGTTATTTACACCTAAAATGGCATTTAAAAAATCAATTTCTCTAGATATTTTTTTATTAAAAATGACGAAACTGAGAGAAAGCAAATAATATTTTATGTCATAGATGGTGTTTTGTTTCCTGGGGCTGTTTCTGCTTCTTCTTCTTTTTAATGAGACCATGTAAATAAATTGTATTGAATTGAATCCGATCTAGTAAAATAAAATAAAAATTTAATTTTTTTATTTTTAATTATATTTTATTTAAAAAAATTAGTGTTTAACATTATTTAATGGCACTACATAATTAAATTAGAAAAAGATCACATGATGACATAACATTTACAGAATTTGATCGCAATCTTAATTTTGTTCCTGATAATATATTACCTGATGTTATTGCACACTTAGAAAACCATGGAAACTGTAGTCCTTATCGAATGGATTTCGTACATGATGAAATTGTATATAGTTTGATGGAACAATAAAAAATATTGTATATAAAATATTGTTTATTTCATGATATAATAACAGTAGTTAAATCTATAATATTTCAATTAAAAATTATTAATATTAATATATGTTTTTTTTAATTATTTTATAACTTCGATTTGAAAAGCATTCTTAACCAAATATATTGAATTACTTTTTATTCAACCTTAATTTCAACTATAATTTCAACCAAATATATATAAATACCAAACTAAACTCAACATCAAATAATTTTTATAAATAACTTTTTACAAATAATAACTATAAAAATTACCAAAATATCAAAGATTTTCTAGAGCTTCCATGCATTCCCTGTTTCGTGAAATATAAGATAGACCTACAGGGACACGTACGGGAAAGTCTTTGATGCCCACAGTTACTATGCTCGCAGATTTTTTTATTTATTTTTTCTATGTGCGTTTGATTCATCGAATGTTGACAGATGTGATCGACTGGCTTCACTGTTAAACCTTCTATCCTTGTACTTAGTGTATGTTTTTGATAGCACAATGCAAAGTATTTTTATAAAAATATTTTTTAATTAAAAATATATTAAAATAATCTTTATATATATATATATATACACACGAATATTTTAAGATTGGAATGTTGGGTGCCATAGCTGTGCCTGACTTCTCTTCGGTGTGTGTTGCTAACCAAAGGTCAAGCCTTGAATTATGACCCCAATTACTTGGTCCAAACTACAATGGCAATATCATATAATTCAGTTTCTCTAAAGTACTATGATCACAACTCACATGAAGCATCGCAGCATCGAACAATTTACTCAACACTTTCACTGATGAAAAGGAACTGCTCCTCCAAGGTGTGTCCGGTGTTGTTAAAGATCAAGAATAAAGTCCACAGGATCAGTTTTTTCTTACAAAATTAACTAGCTGTGTTTCAGTTCTAGCAGCCTTGTAATGTCCCAAATGGATCCATGTCCAGAATATTTCTTGCTATCAAGCTAATCCCACTTTGATTGTCAATCCAAGGAAATTGACCCACCATAAATTGGCCATGACCATTGGCAGTAAAAAAATAAATCCATATCTGTGTCCCTACCTCTAATTTCTAAGCTTCTAATCTTTTTAAATCTGAAAAAATCGCAACATGAGATTGAAAACTACCAGCAAACAAAGACAAGACAGTAACAGCCAAACCCAGACCAAAGCTACAGTTACAGGCAACAAAAAGGAAAGTTAAGACAGTTTAGAGAGAGATAAAAATCTGTCTTAAAAAAAAAAGAAAAGAAAAGAAAGATCAGAGATCAAAGAAAGAAGAAAAATGGTGTTTAACAGCTTGATTGTGTTATCAGTAGCCCATAAATCAGCAGACGTATGGCAACGAATAGCATGCATGGGGTTACAAGATCAAGTGAGCAGTCACCAGCTTCTTGATCTCGTTTGTTGCTTCCCTCTTCAACAACTGGGCCGTTTTTCTCTTTACATCTGGACTTTCCTGTGCTTGCCACCACCTGATTCCTTTTTGTCTTCTTACACTTATCAATCCACATCATCAGATGATGATGACCATCCTCATCATTCATATACTCATCATCATCATGATCGTGCCTCTTCCTCTTCGTCCTCTGCTGAAGTTGAATACTTATACTATGACTCTGACTGATTTACTCTAATTTTTATCATCATTTGTGCACGGTAACTCTCTCTCCCTCTCGATATATCTCCCTTACCTTGTATTATGCGTTTAATTTGTTTCTTTTGTTTTGTGGGGTTTTTTTTTTAGAGGAAATTGTCGGGTTTTTTAGGATTAGTTTTTCATGATGATTTAGTGGAGATGAGAATATGTAGTGAGTTTGTGGGGCTTTTTTCAAGATTCTCTTTTGATGCTTCAATCTGGCTTTTCCCCTTTCTTTTTGATGTTTATGGGTGCATGGTTGCATCTTGATGAGTGATGACATTGTTAAAAGGCTGAGGTCATAGCCATGGAGAAGATTTGAAAAGAAAAGTTTGCTTGCTATCCTCGGAATTTGCTGGCTTGTATGTGTTCATATGCCATACAAAACATTGAGGGCTATGTCCGTTTTGGACTTGGATCTAGTAGGATTCCACTAATTGGTGATTGTTGCTTTTTGTCTTAAACTTTTTTGCTGTGAGGATGCTGCGCAGAACCAAAGTTGATTCTTGCCTATCCAACATCATCTTACCTTGAAAGATTGTTATATTCCAATTCCAAGACGCAAACTTTTCTCTTGATGTGAATGAGATCTTTATGAGTAGCTGATCTTCTTGATGATCAATTAGTTGATCACCTTAATCGTTGTAGTTTACCTATTAGAGATAGAAGATACATAATCTAGAAAACTTCACCACTTATCTGTTGATTGATTTCATTGGAAGTGCAATTGTCCATAATCGTTGTACTTTCTCAAGTTTTCTGTTGAAGAAGTTTCATATTTTACACAGAAACTTGTTGTAGACTGCTTAGTATCTTGTCTATGTATGCAGATGTAGAATTTATCTTGATAGAGGACTGGAATAGATGATTGTACACACGTTTCAACTTCATCTGCAACATAAAAAAAAGAGAGTTTCCAGCTGAGTAAGACAACTAAAGGGATCTTGTTCATGTTCATCTTGTTTGTATACCAGTTGCTGTTGACAGCGCTGAATCGTTGTAAGTAGTTTATTTAGTTTATTTCTGATTTTACGAAATATCATATTCCATGGTTGTGTTATAGCTAAGACTACAGGTCCTATGCAAAATATATGATAGGCAACTACGTGTACATATTTAAGTTCTTGGGAATCCTTGTTTCGTTCCTTTTGAATAATTCTCTACACGTGTGACCATTACAAAATTGCGATCTTGGCCTTATTTCATTCAGGTTTTTTTGTGTATCCTTATTTAATCTTGTTTCTAATTATACAGGTGTGTCAAATCTCAGAACTCTTTGGTTATTGATATAAACACTGATAGAAATTCTGGTATGGTCATAGATGATGGGATAGGATTTCTATTCAAGCAATTGAAATAAATCATGAAAGACTGTGCATGATTGCTTATAGACTGAGTTGCTTTCAACTGAGTTGTTCTTGGAGATTAAATTACTACCAGCCTCACAAAAGAATTGTGTTGCAAACAGACTTGTTATATCATATCCCACTTTCATGTACCTTGTGAACAAGGAAAAACAGAAAAAATCCCTCGATGCATGAATCTTTTTGCAGCTGTCTGCTCTATCTTGTGTGTAGACACAAGCATGTCCTTTTATAGTGTTTTTGTGTACATCAGTAGGTTTTCATCTTGTTCTTTTGGCACCTAATAAGACTATACTCCCCTTGTTATCATCCTGAAATTTCTCAGTTGTGCATTTGATGGTGCAACGATGTCAGCACCTACTTTGTAAGTGCTCTATAAGTATGTTAAACGGACTGCGAGAACTTACACGGGTGGCTAATCTATAAGTAATTTAGCAAAGGTGTTTGTGCAAGCACATGTGCACGTGTGCGTGCATGTTAATCAGTATTGAAGGATTTGTGAATTTTCTTGGGGTGCAGATTGTGTTGTGCTGGTGGAGAAACAAGAGTTTTGCAGATTCCCCATTAGATGGATGGCAGTGCACAACTAAGAGAATTTTTCACTTTTTTCTAATGGCTGGTGAAGTTCTTTGATGGTAGAGTACTTTGAAAGCATATATGCTAGAATGCATTAATATGATTCTATATTTATTAGCCAGTTTTCTACAAGCAGATGGATGTAGGATTTCAATATGGTGGGTGAAACATGATTCTGACGATGATTTTGAGTAGATGGCTCGAAGATTTCATTGGGAAAATGGGATTTTGATGAGAATTATCAAGCAGACATCTTGTTTAGAACTGTAATTCTTCCCACTCTTGGATTGTTCAGACCAAAGGAATGCTGTTGTTTTAGGTTTTACATGAACCTGGTGTTGTGTAAGCTTCATTTTATTGTTCCTAACAGTTTATGATTAAACCATGCTACAAACTGGATTCTCTCCGTTAGAATTCATAAACAGTTTGCAAGTGCAGTTAAAGCAAGTTGCGTTGCTCCTTCGTGTGCTATTCAAATGGAAAACATTCTCTCTCGAGAAGGGAAGGAACTTGTCTCTTGCCATTGCAATTGCTATCTCTTCCATAATCCATATGGCTTAGAGAAACAGCAAGAACATTGCACTCCACAGATTAAGAATCACTGTTCAACAGACCCACTCTTTCTGTAATGATTTCATATGAATGTGGAAGATCAATAATTACTTTATGTACTACTAACAAAGATTGAAGAACTACTCGTCCCAAGGGGCGTAGCGTGATGGCAAAGAGTTTGAGATCTGCATAGCAGGTCTCGAGTTCGAGTCAGGGCGTGCACCTCTTATAAGAGCCTGGAACAGCCGGGGTTTTACTCCCTCACCTGGGCCCACAAAGTGCGCTTTCCGGGAGAGTGAGGTTTCCTCGAATCCAAAAAATAAATTGAAGAACTACTCAACCTCAAACCATTGTTTTATAACCAGGATCGGGTCAGTGTATCTAGTTCTAAACCAATTTGGATTGAAGAAAAAATAAATAAAAAAATATCAACCTAGTTGATCAGGTTGACCTTCTACTTGTTCAATCTAAATCTAACTCAATCAAAATCCAATCATTAATTTATTGTTTAAAAAATTAATGGTTCATTTTAATATATATATATATATATCAACTTTTGCCTTTATGTTTAAAATTTTTCATGGTTACCCTTCTAGTTCCTAAAAATTTCAAGTTACCATCAACCATTAGATATTCTATTTCTTTTTTTCTTCTTTTTTTAAAGTTTTTCTTAGCTTCTTAAGTGTTTTTGTGAGTATTGAACATATATTGCTATTTTTAGACGAAAATTGAGGGGAAATAAGAAATGCTTAGGGAAATTGACAAAAGGATTCAGTTGAGAAATTCAGCAAATGTTTAGGATCCAAATGATAAGATATGCGAGGTTAGGACTCAATTGTGTAAATATATAGGTCAGGTACTAAATTGAGATCTCCCCAAAATAAAATGGATTTGATCTAAAAAACCCTTTATAAGTAAAACGAAGCGTTTTCAACACTCTCATCCAGCGATATCTCTCTGGCCTTTGCGTAGGCAGTCACCAAACTGAGCGGTGCCTCTTTCTGCTCCTGCTCCGACCTCCGCCGTCTGGCCTTCTGCGTCGGCTTTCTCATGTGGTGAGTATTGTTACCACTCCTTTCTTTTTCCTTAACTCATGTCTAAAGTTAGACTTTGACTTTTGAAGCACAAAAGTGGGCGTGTGTGTGTGTGTGTGGGGTGCAAAGCTTATGAACTAACTCCAATCTAATCAAAGGTTTGAGATTTTTAGATTTTTCATGTACATAAGGATTGTTTCATTGAAAACACAATCTGGGTTTTCTTTGTTTGACTAAAAGCAATTAATTGTGTGGTTAAAGCTTAAATCTTTATCTTTATAAATTGGTTTTCGTTTATACGTTCTTTTTTTTTTTTTTTGTATTGACAACAAAGCTTTTGATCACTAATTAGTAATTGCATGTTTGGTAATGCTTTTGAAAGTGCCTGCTCCCGCTGAAAGCATCAGATTGATGCTTTTTCAATCCAAGAACACTATTGCAAAATAATTTGTACCTTTGTTACCATATATACAAGAACAAAAGGCTTGAATGAGGTTGATAGAGAACAAACAAATATCCAATGCAAATGAATAATCCAGTGCTTGAGGAAACAAAATGTTCACCAATAATTTTAATCTGTCAGAATATGCTTTTGACAGGTGATTACATTGAGGAAGAGAGATGAAGCTAGGCCTGAGCCGAGCATGTTTTTATAGCAGCTGTTCTGCATCGATTTTCTCTTCTTCAATCCCATCTTTAACAACAATTAAACCAAAAATTCCTCTCTTTTTGAGGCCGCCCACTTATTCAGTAACTTCATCAGACCTTCAAAAATGGCATGGATGGGCAAAAAGCCTTGCCTCCTCCGTTGGGTCGTCTTTTGTGGAGTCTGATAATGGCCCTGACTCCACTCTTCTGTGCCGGGAGCTAAATTGGCTCCTAGAGGACTCAATTGAAAACCGCTCCTCCTCCCCATGCTTTTCCTTTGCCGCTTGTAAATATGATACTTTTGATGGAATTGAGAATGTCATGTTAAGAATAAGTTTGGATGATCTTTACCAGTTATGGAAGCAGAGGATTGAAGAGAGGAGGCCTTTCCAGTATATAGTAGGGTGTGAGCACTGGAGGGACTTGGTGCTGAGCGTGCAAGAAGGGGTCTTGATTCCAAGGCCAGAGACAGAATTGATTGTTGATCTAGTGAGCGATGCGGTTTCCAATAATGAAGAATTGGGACAAGGGTTGTGGGCAGATGTAGGTACTGGTAGCGGTGCTATTGCTATAGGTATTAGCAAGATTTTGAGGAGTTATGGGAGAGTTATTGCCACAGATTTAAGCCCAGTCGCAGTTTCGGTGGCAATGTTTAATGTGCAAAGGTATGGCCTTCAGCATGTGACTGAAGTAAGGCAAGGATCTTGGTTTGAGCCGTTAAAGGATGTTGAAGGACAACTTGTAGGTATTGTGAGTAATCCACCATACATACCTAGTGACAATATCTCTGGATTACAAGCTGAAGTTGGTAGACATGAACCAAGACTCGCATTAGATGGTGGTGCGAGTGGCATAGATTATCTTCTTCATCTTTGCAATGGAGCTGCTGCAGTGTTGAAACCTGGCGGATTTTTTGCTTTTGAAACCAACGGGGAGAAGCAATGCAAGTTTCTTGTAGATTACATGCAAAATGACATTGCAGGAAGCTTTTGTAATTTGAACATTGTGTCTGATTTTGCTGGTATCCAAAGATTTGTGACTGGGTTCCGTCAATGAGCAAGTAACATAAAATGTCCCTTTACCAGCCACCAAGGAAGTTGCGAGACAAGTTTTGCCTGCAGTGTAACTAGATATAGTAATATCTATGAAATCATAATATCATCCTTATCAGTGCCCCTTTCTCATATCATTGATGACCGGAATACATTGAGATTGAAAAATTAAAACTTATTTGGCTAGTTTGGCATGAATGCATGGATCTTATGAGATACTTTTGCATGTAGAGCAACCATACCTTCTCTCTCTCCAAAGGTGTAATTGTTTTTACCGTCCTCCAATTGTTTGTGAGTGTTTGATCCATTACAAAAACAAATAACGGAATACTGAGTCAAAGGTCTCGATTGTTTTCGCTTTTACAAAATCTGAAAAAACTGCGTAAGAGTTGCGCTACTTTTATGAGTTTTGAATGTTTTATTTTTCTCATACTGTTGATAGAGATTTAGTTGTTCAAGTTTCAAATTTATGATAGCGCTTTATCGGCCACCAAAAGGAGCATGCATGATGTCTATCATATCTTTGACCCTAACATAAAATTGGAACTTCATGCTTTAAAATCCTGTATAAACTGCTTCACTTTTGATATATCACATATGAAGTTCAGTTTTGATGTTCTTTCAGTAGGAATGAGCAGTTTACAAGGACCTCCATCCCTTGAGAGAAAATGGCCAGAATTGAATTCTCCAGCTTGGTCTCTAACTGAACCACAAATGTATCATTTATGATGTGATCTGATGCAAACATTTGAATCTGGACCAGTGACATGAAAAAAGAAGTCTGCCTTCTAGATAGTGTGGTAAATAAAACTCCTCTGCAGGTCAAAATTTTGATTTAAAAGGTGGTGAACATCCAGAACAAGGGGAGGTTACATTTCATGGCAACAGAGTTAGCCCTCGAAGGAAATCAGTGGGGGGGCATGGTATGTTGAAAGGAGCCTTGATACGGAGTTTATTAAGTCACTAAAACTGTATTATACAAACCAAATAAAAAAGCTGAAGGTTGCCACAGAGGAGGAAGTTGCAGATTTGATCAGCAGTTGTCAAGACTCCGATGTTGACGTGACAAAACAGCATGTTGAAGAGATTGTGAGGACTTTGGTTTTGGACTATGCGATCATGGAAGTGAAGAGTAATGGAATGGCTGAGTTTGCTTCTATTCCTATTGGTAAAGTTTGCTGTAAATGCATTAGCAAGGAGGGTCTTGAAGGGAAACCAAAAGCAGAGACAGGGACATAAGCTTCCATCCCGTGTGAATTTTGTCCATGGACAAGTCATTGTACACCTGATGACATTCTCTCCGAAGACTAGTGTCTACTACATGTGGTTGGATTTTTTATTTCTCAGCATATTTTTCTTACATTTCTCTCATTGATTTGCAGTTTAGATGTCGAAAGTCTTGTTTTCTGGATACCATATTACCATTTATATAATATCTTTTGCATTTTTGCTGTTGCTCTTTGAAGTCCCCTAATGCTGTTGCCTGCTGGAATGCCATTAAACTTCTTCATTGTAAAGTTCTTCAGGAATAGCAAGCAGTTCATGTTATGCTAATACATAAAACTAAATTCTGTTGCAATTCCCTTGTCACTCTCATGTAATGTGATTTCATTAGGATTTTGCTAAATACATATACCTGTTGCACCTTCCTTCTCTGGCATTGCTGGAACCAAAATGATGCTCGTTTGTTACGTTTTACTTTTCATGCTGTTTTAGCTTCTTTTTATTTCTTTGATTGTTATCGCTTACCATGCTCTAAAGCAGATTCACCTTCATTATCATTGCTTTTCTTTTCCGTACATACTCCATTATCTCTCGAAGAAAGTCATGTTTGTGATGCTTTGTGCGTGATTGAAATATTTGAACAATTATAGCTGCAAATTGTTATGTTTTTCATCCATGTGGTAGTCTGTTAGGAATATTTTGACAATTTGGAGTCATGGAAGAACTGTATGGGGACCGAGTTTAGGACACTGTGCGCAGGCATTTTGTTCTCGCCTGGCGTAATTTCCACAGATGATCCAAAGCTAATTATGATGGTTGTCCAATTGCTTGTCTATGTTCCTACCCTTCCTGCTTAAATTGCGTAATCTGGAAAAAGCATTACAGAATGGACAAAAGTAGTTAGTCAATCTTTGGATGCTAAATTAGATATTGCATTGAAGATGGTGCTGGTTGTTGACTTGGGAGGTTTCACACGCACTCTAGCTTCCATGGATCATCACTCAAATCAACCTTAACAGCAAACTCCCACCCAAAAGCCCTTATCATTAGGTATCATCTCATGAGTTTTGTGCCAAAATTCCCAGTACAGGTAAATGCAGAAGATAAAAATCAGCAGAGCCGTAGACTGGAAAACATGAACAAGCTAGGATTATCCTACATGCCACACATACATTCCATTTGGTTTAGAGAATGAAAAACTTAATGGCAAAACATAAATTATCTACATGAACGTGTTACGAGAAATCGCAACGAGCACATTGTATACCCTCAACTATAGAACAGCAAGATTTTGGTAGCCATTATTGACAAATGATAGATTAGGGAAATGACGTGTGGTATGGAACAACTTTTTTCTTTTTGCTGCTAGAAATGAGAAGCATGCAAGCCCTTCTAAGCTTCCAACGTGACATTCCATTTGCGAACGCACGTTACCAAACCAAAAGCATCAAAATCAGTTATGGTGCAATTCACGTTACCAAACTAAAAGCATCAAAATATGAACTGCATCGCAGCCACACCCGCTTTCTCAAGCGTGCTCCTGATCACAGTATTTAAAGTTATCACCAGCAAAAACCCTTGTCTCGGCCACTCTAAACCAAGAGAGACTAGGCGATTTACCACTGGACCAACCCTTTGTTCATGCGGTAGGGAGAAAGGTGAAACACCCGGTTTTATTTTACACAGAAAATCAACAGTATGGACCAATTATTCAAGCAAATATTGGAGAACAACTAGGAGTGGCGACCCCAAACACCAATCACGGCACATGTGTCAGATTAATGTGGGGCCTTGAATTTTATTATTCAATAAGAGGGAACATCAATGCCCTCTGGACAGGCTAAGAGCTGACTACTGAAGCACTGGTAGTATATTTTTTTTTTCTAAAGAGAAGATAGCACAATCATGGACAGCAAAAGAAGAAAAAAAGGCCAATGGCTCCACCTCATTTCCGTGTTTCTACATGTAAATATATGCATTGACCCATCTTGAAAAAGGCATCTTTGACGCCTCGCCTGTTTTTTGTTTTCGAAGTTATATCCATGGAGGGCTGCCTTTTCCCACTGAGCTAGCTTTCTGCTTCGTGCTCGTGGGGTGCTGGGTGCCAAAGCTTCGCTGACTTCTCTTCTGTGTGCTGCCACTTAAAGATTTAAGCCTTGGATTATGACCCTATCAATGCCCAAATTAAAGGGCAGATATCAAATAATATTCAATGTATCAGACAGAATCAAGAGGGAAGAATAAGAAATTAAAGAGAGTCCAAACCCTTTGTATTGATCATAAACCTTGGCCTTTATAAGCATTTGGAATATTTTTTAAGCATAATTTACATTATTATTTGCACTCAATATATATATAAAAAAAACTACTTTTAAATCACCAAAAATAGAAAAACAAAATCCCCCCTATTCAAAGTAGCTAAAGAACAGAATTCGCAGTTAAATATAAATAAAACTTAAATTATCTTATAAAAGAATTAATTGTTTCAACATGGACACACTCATATTTTACTGTAAATTTCTACAATAAAGTTACTGTTTTGCCCTTCACAATTTAAATCTTATAGCTTGCTTTCAAGAATAATATAGTATCTTTTACAGGATATATTTATCACTGCAAGATTGAATGGGGTAAAGGAGTTTTTAATCTTTAATTTGCATGTTGCAATATCTAAAATATCACTAAAAGTTGATTTTACTTGAAAATTGAAAAAAAATAAAAAATTCGAGCCAACTTAGATTAACTCAGTAACTTACGACCTGAGATATGAGATAAGGATAACCCAACAACAAGAAAAACATAACAAATCACGAAGCTTAAGAGCCAATAAATCAATGTCAAACGATAAAAATATAAATAAAAAAATATTTTTTTAAAATGATTTAAAAAAAAGACTGAATTTAAACCGGGTTCATCATCGAAAATGGTGGATTGAGTCATGAGACTGAGATTGCCCTGTAAAAGACATACATGGAAAAAATACAAAGCAAAATTCTAAATAAAAAAATTAAAATTAAAAACAATGAAAACTAAATCATGCATAAAAAATAACTGAAAGAAACTAATCATGGGTTAAATTGAAAAATAGAATAAATAAATAAAAAGATAAAAAAATAACAATAAAAAAAACGATGATCGAAATTAGAAACCAAATAAAATTATATTAAATTTCAAATGACAAGATAAAAAAAATTAATGAAAAAGATAAAAAAATAGTAATTAAAAGAACGAGGACCAGATTAGATACAAAAGGTTTAATGAGATTAAAAGACGAGGGACGAAATTAAAAAAAACAAAATTAACTTTAAGAAGCATTTGATTAGAAAAAAAAGAAATTAAAATAAAAATGATCAAATTCAAAACAAATACAAATTGAAAGACATAACTGATTTTTAAAAAGTTATGCACGACTACAAATGTCCTAGAGAGAGAAAAGACTGGGAGGAGGAAAAAACTGCATAGACATTGAACCGTTGCTGTATTGACTACACTTGTCACCCGAAGAGCTGCATTGTCACCTAACACATCGGATGAGATGACGATTGAAGTTTTTGGCCATTGGAATACATTCCACGTGTCTCTAGAATGATGTGTGAGATGTTAACATGTTGACATGTGAACAACACGTGTCTATATCTTTAATTAATTTATTAATATTTTAAAAATAAAGATTACTAAACAGGACCCAAGGCATATGAATATTACACAAAACTAATTTACAAAAACTAAAATGCCCTCATTGAAAATGGTGAATTGAGTCATGAGATTGAAATTACCTTATAAAAGACATACATGAAAAAAATACAAAGCAAAATTCTAAACAATAAAAAAAAATTAAATTTAAAAACAATGAAAACTAAATCATGCATAAAAAATAACCGAAAGAAACTAATTATGGGTTAAATTGAAAAGCAGAATAAATAAAAAATAGAAAAAAAATAACAATAAAAAAACAAGGATCAAAATTAGATATAAGATAAAATTATATTAAATTTCAAAGGACAATATAAAAAAATCAATGAAAAAAATAAAAAAATAAAGACAGATTGGATACAAAAGTCTAATGAGATTAAAAGATAATGGAAGAAATAAAAAAACAAAATTAATTTTAAGAAGCATTTGATTAAAAAAAAGAAATTAAAATAATAATGATCAAATTTAAAAGAAATACAAATTGAAAGGTATAATTAATTTTTTAAAAGTTATGCACGACTATCAAGGTTCTAGAAAGAGAAAAGATTGGGAGGAGTAAAAAACTCCATAGCTATTGAACCGTCGTTATACTGACTATATTTATAACCCGAGGAGCTGCATTGTCACCTAACATGTTGGACAAGACGACATTTGAAGTTTTTGGCCATTGAAATACATCCCACGCGTCTCTAGAATGACGTGTGAGATGCTGACGTGTGAACAACAAGTGCCGACCTTTTTAATTAATTTATTAATATTTTAAAAATAAAAATCATTAAACAGACCCAAGACATATGAATATTAAATAAAACAAATTTGCAAAGACTAGAATGCCCTCACAGGCAGCCTTATTTTTTTAGTCAAAGATTATACATGTAATTTAACTGTTAAAAAAAATGTGCGGAGACAAAAAAGTCATTTTTTAGCAAGGTCAATAATTTTTAGCTCTGAAGGGTAGAGTCAGTAATTAACTATGCAATTCAATTGAAAAATACACAAAAATCCCTAAATCAAAAGTCAGATATTTTTAGCTTTCAAAGGCGAAAAATATTTTTACCGTACAGTTTATAAAAAGTAAATAATTAAACTACCCCAGATTAACATGCAGATGACATTTGGATACCCTGGCTGATAATCCATGTTGCTTTTGTATATATTTTTGAGGTGTGGTTATTACAAATTGGAAAGAACCTAACGGAACAAAGGGAAAACAACAACAACAACAACTGATGTCCACATATTTAATTGATGGGAAATTGACCTTTTTATTTAATTATTTCAAATAAGAAGAAACCTCGAAGAGTCATGGACATGCGTGGGGTGTGACAGCAACACTGGCTGGCTATTTAGATGGATGGTGATCTTGTAACTAACCCCACAATGGCGGCATCTCCTCTAATTATTTTATTTCTTTTCATCTTCAAACTTATAAACATGTAATGGAATTAAAAAACACGCATAAACACGTTTTTATTATCTTAAAACAATAATCAAGTATTCAGATATTATTGGCGAATTGAGCTCTAACTTGTACAGCGGGAGAAGAGGGGTACTACATAAATGGGGGCCAATCACACACATGTAAATTGTAATTGTGGGGCCGGAATCATGCGCAAATCAAACAGATGATGATGATGCGTGCAGGGATGGCCACGTGCCATGTCAAGGAAATGAACAAAAGAGCCATGTAACTACTGACAGAGACGCAAAACAGTCCCTCACAGGGGACCACCCACTCCATGGATCTGCGATGCAAGCAGACAGAAGAAACGCACAGCAAAGCAAATACCACATGTATCCGTGCATGTGTTTCACTCGCGTCTGTACATGTACAAGACAAGGTTTGTTCATCTTCCTCGTGTCAATTTCATCATCATCGACTGGATAGAAAATAATTCCTTTTTTTTTTTTTTTAATCTATCCACTCGAATTACCATTGTTTTGATCCCCCTGGCCCCGCCCTGTTGAGGGATCAAACCGTTGCTCGGACGAGATTTAATCAATGATTTTATTTCTTAATTCTTGTAAAAAGACCTGGATATATTCTAAGGCCCGTTTGTTTGCTAGAAAGTAGCTTTTTTTGGAAAGTAAATTCCAGAAAAAGTGAATTCCAGGAAAGTGAATTCCGGGAAAGTATTTTCCGATATTTGGTAGTGTAATGAAAAATAAGTTAGAAAATACTTTCCAGTGTTTGGTTATGTCATGGAAAATGAGCTGGAAAATAACTTATTAATGTTTTATTTTTCTCAAGTTTATTAAAATAATGAGGAACAAATCTTACAAATTAAAAAGTTGAATGA